>SXGT01112217.1_pt1 | contig 90047 bp, 109 predicted proteins | sample 3176221 | NCBI WGS metagenome assembly SXGT01 (sample SAMN11356862, study PRJNA531348) | freshwater metagenome | isolation source: freshwater sample F1-120 | place: China: Fuxian Lake, Yuxi | collected 2017-12-25 | reverse complement strand
TGTGTCGAAATCTGTACAACACTTGGTCCAGATGTCCTTAGAGTAAAACCTGTTGAAGGCTGGAAAAGAGGTAAAGCATTTGTTTTCTACCCAGAAAGATGTATTTCTGATGGTGCATGCATAGGTGTATGCCCAACAAAAGCAATCTTTTGGATGAGACCAATGGACTTTACAGTTGGACAACCAGTTCCACTCTACAAAAACTCAGTCTTCGTAAAAGGTTGGACTGAATTAATCGATTAGATTAGTTCAAACAATTTTTAATTTCTTTTTCTTATTTTATTTTTTATCTTGGTACATTTCAAGATATCAAAAGAAATCTAACTAATTTTTAGAAAATCCAAATATTGATTATTGATCAGTTTTTTGTTTTGTAATTTGTTTTTTAGAAATATTATTTAGTATATTATATGTTATAGTAAATCCATTTCCAACTAAAGTTGCGTCTTTAGAATAATTTTCTTTATTAGAAATAAATTCATCAGGTAAATCTTTAATTTTTTTAGTTTTAAGATCAAATAATCTAATTTTTTTACCGTTTTCCAATTCTATTATTGCATCACCACTTAATCCTTGAATTGAAAAATCTTCAAAAAATCTAATTGAACCATTTTCTTTTAGTTTAATGACACAATCAAATGTTAGTTTCGCCCCATAAAATAAAATTTCACGAGCAGATATTATTGAATCCTGTTCAGCATTAAGAATTATAATAGTATCAGCATCAAGTGATACAGTATTTATAATATCTTCAGCAATGATTTTACCATTTAGAGCAGAAACAAATGTTCTATGTTCTTGAATTTTAAAAATTCCAACTCTGCCATCTTTGTCTTCAACTCTATATTTTCTACCATAAATATTACCAACAACAACATTACCATTATCTACAATAATATTTGCACCATTTTCAATTTTATATTTATTTTCTAATGGATTAATAAATTTGAAATCACCTTTTGTAAGATGAATATTAGTTTTAAATTTCTGTGTCCAAGAAGGACTAGTAATACTTCCTTGCATAATTATTGGACCATCATATGTTAAACTTCCAGCCATAAAATTTCCTTTAATAGATAAAGTACCAGTTGCTTTTCGTTCTAATTCAATTTCCCCAAGAGTTTTTGAACCAAATAATCTAGTTGCTGTAGAATTTGATTCATTTAATGCTTTTACCCATTCTTCAGCACTTTCCATTTCTTTAGATAATTCTTGACCTAAAATTTGATTTTTCCTTCTAACATCATCTTCACTTTCATCTGAATAAACTCTAGAATTTTTTATTTTTTCTATATCTGTATCAGGATATTTTTTACCAATTTTTAGATCATCGTATGCCTGTTTAATTTTAATAAATTGTTCATTATCTCCACCACGATCAGAATGAAATTGTAAAGCTAATCTTCTAAATGCATTTCTAATGTCCTTCTCTGTTGTTCCTTCTACAATACCTAAAATATCATAATTAGATTCAACCATACTTTATCAACCTAGTTAAGATCTGTACTCATTTTACTATACTTGAAGTTTTTTACATTACAACATATCAATGATATGAAAAATTCTATTAAATTGCTCATAAAATTAATTTTTTCTTGTTTTTATTAAGCAATTATAGCTATGATTATGACAATTACTCCTAATTCTGATTCCCAAATATCGTTAATATCTAAAAAAATGAAATATCAAATTCTAATTAGTTTTGTTAGACTTTACAAATTCTATAATATCAATTGCAATTCCAATTTATCCAACTCCAACATCAGGCTGTTTCCAGATAGGTAGTGGCGAAAGTGAGTGATCTTCTCAAAACTTAAGAATCCCATTAATTCATATTTTCTTGTTGAGTAAATTATCAGTAATTGCAGGTAAATCCTCTGAAGATTTAGCGAAAAAGCTATCTAGAAAAATAAAGGCAAATCTTGTAAGATCAGAAGTTAGAATTTTTGATGACGGTGAAAGTAAAATAACTCTAAATGGAGAAATATCGAAAAAACGAGCGATTGTCGTGCAATCAATTTATCCTCCAGTCGATACAAATCTAATTCAGGCATTATCCCTAATTTCAAAAGCAAAAGAAACTTCCTCTGAAGTAATTGGCGTAATTCCGTATATGGGATATGCAAGACAAGATAGAGAATTTTTACCAGGTGAAATTATTACAATGAAAGTACTTGGAAAATTATTCAAAGGTGCCGGTGCATCAAAAATTATAGTTGTTGATATTCACAGCATGGTAGGTTTCAAGCATTTTAAATTAAAAACAAAGAATGTATCAGCAATTCCTGAACTTGTACAATATATCAAGAAATTGAGCCTAAAAAATCCTCTTGTTGTATCGCCAGACCAAGGAGGAATACAAAGAGCTAAAGAATTTTCAAAAGAGCTAGGTTTAGAATACATTGCTTTAGAGAAAACAAGAGACAGAAAAACAGGAAAAGTGCAGATAAAAACAAAGAATATCGATGTAGCAAACAGGGATTTGATATTAGTTGATGACATGATCAGCAGCGGAGGAAGTATTGTCAAAGCTACGCAGTTTCTCAAAAAGCAAAACTGTAAAAAAGTCTATGTTGCATGTACTCATGCACTTTTAATGAATGATGCTGAAAAAAGAATCAAAAAAGCTGGAGTTACAAAAATTTTCAGTGCAAATACAATTCCTGGAAAAACATCCATAGTAGACATATCTAATGCTATTGCAAAGGCAATTTGATTATGCCAGAAAGTTTTTTTGTTTTATCTAAAGATTATCTGGAACTTGCAACAGATGAAATCACAGCAATTGCAAAAATGTATGACAGGTTTTCTAAAATTAAAATAATCTCTAATTTAGTGATTGTTCAATCAAAAACAAATGGGAATGAAATAGTAAAACGTGCTACATTTGTAAAAACTTCTGGACAAATTTTACGAAAAATGTCGGGATTATTTCTAGATGAAGAAAATGTAGGAGTTTTGAAAAATGCAAAATCTTTTGTTTGTAGAGTTATTAATTTATCATCAAATCAATTTAACATTCCTGAACTAGAAAGCTCCATGGGAGATATGATATCAAAATTCTCTCATGCAAAAGTTAAACTTGAAAATCCAGACATTACAGTATATCTGATTTTTACAAATGAAGAAAATTTTTTTGGTTTTTCAGAAAAACATGAAGATAAAAAACGTCCTATAAAAGTTAAAAAATATCCACATGAATTAGAATGGAAATTAACAAGAGTTATGATAAATTTGATTGGATTAAAAAAAGGGCAGACATTATGTGATCCATTTTGTGGTACAGGCACAACATTGCTTGAATCTGAATCTATGGGAATCAATGCAATTGGAATAGATTTTGATGAAAAAATGTGTGAAATTTCTAAAGAAAATCTTAAGATTAATAATTATAAATCTAAAATTCTAAAATCAGATTTTCAAAAATTAACAAAAATATCAGACGATTTTGACGGAATTGTTACAGATTTGCCATATGGTAGATCTTCAAAAGCTTCAGAAAAACCTGAAGAGATTTTAAAAAAATTTATGTCAATCATGCCTAAAAATAAAAAAATTGCTATAATGTATAAACAAGAATTAGATCCGAAAATGAAGTTAAAAGGATTGAAGAAATATCAAATCTATAGGCATAAAAGTCTCACAAGAACTATTTTGATTAAATGAAATTAGTATTTTTAGGAACATCGGCAGCACAGCCAACAGAAAAAAGAGGATTATCTTGTATCTGTTTAGAAAGGGAAGGAGAAATCTTAATGTTTGATGCAGGTGAATCTGCACAAATTTCATATATGAAATCAGGATTAGGTTGGAATAAAAAAATGAAATTATTTGTCACACATTTGCATGGAGATCATTGTGTAGGAATTTTAGGATTATTACAATCAATGTCGATGCAAAATAGAACTGAATCTTTAGAAATTTATGGTCCTAAAGGAATTGATGAGTTTATTGCAGCTAACATTAAAATATTAAATTTTGGATTAACATTTTCTATCTTAATTACAATTGTTAATGTAGGAAAAATCTATGAAAATAATAAATTTTTAATTCATGCAGCAAAAGCAAATCATTCAATTACTGCATTTTCATATTTATTTGAAGAAAAAGATAAACCAGGAAGATTTAATGTTGAAAAAGCAACAGAACTAGGCATACCAGAAGGCGAATTATGGAATAAATTACAAAATGGAGAAGAGATTACTAATAATGGAAAAATAATTAAACCTGAGCAAGTTTTAGGTAAAAAACGACCTGGTAAAAAAATAGGCATATCAGGAGATACAATGCCAACAAAAGAACTAGAAGAATTTTTTAAAGAATGTGATTATTTAGTTTTTGATTCTACATATCTTGACGAAGAAAAACAAAAAGCACAGGATACATGTCATTCAACAGCAAAACAAGCTGCTCAACTCGGAAAAAATGCAAATGTAAAAAATTTGATTTTAACACACTTTTCTGCTAGATATAAAGATGAAGTAGGACATAAAACTGAAGCAGAAAAAATTCATAATTCAGTTATAACTGCAAAAGATCTTTTAGAAGTCGAAATTAATTAATTTTAAATGTATTTTTTATAAAAGTGAATGGATCTAATTCTGATACTTTATCCCCAATAATTCCTGTAGATAATTCACTTGATTTTACAATTTCACTTTTTATATTATCTCCAGTTTCAGTAATTCCTTCAGAAATTTTTTCATTAACATTTTCGACCATTTTATCTCCAGTTTTTAGCAATTTTCCTATTTTACCACTATCACTAACACTTTGTATTGTTTTATCTATTGAAGTATCTAGTCTATTTTCAGCAGAATCAGTTATTTTTGAATTTATTTCATAGATATCGTCTTTTAATGAATCAGCTAATTGTACAGATGTACTTGGAAATAATGAAGTGATTTCTGTTGAAAAGATAATACCGCCTAAAACCACTACTACAACAATTATGCCTAATTTAATCCACATTTCATTATAATGGAAAAAAATCATTTTAAATTCAAACTAAAAAAAATAATCAATAATGAGTGAATTTTCTTAACTAATTTTATCTAACAAAAACTATCCAATCAATTATTGCATAAATATTTGATGATGTTAAAGTGACTTTAATTGGTCCTAATGGAGATTCATCAGATTCTTGACAGATTGCTATTTGTTCAACAAATGCTGCTTGTTTATTGAGATAAAACCATGTTGTATTATTTTTTAAATTATCCTCTAGTGAACGCAAATAACTTTTTTGTAATTTATTTTTATGAATAAATCTGTAAATTTTTTCAAACGATCGTAATTCTTTTGATTGTGCATTAATTGAAAATTCATCATTATTTATTATAGAATAAGGAAAAATATTAGAAATTGCTTTTTCTATTTTTTCTATAGATTCAGAAGGGTTTACTGCACAAAACATTTCTATATTACAATTAAAATTTGGAATTTTCATTCAATCCATCTTTGAATAATTTCATATGATTTTTGTAGTAGTTCATCTTTTGTTAAACCAATATTAGATATTGCATAGTCAGATAGTGCAATGGAATTGCTGATACCTACACTCAATTCACGATTATCTCTTTCATTGAAATGTTCTTTTGTTTGTGGATCATCAGTTCTTCCTCTTTTTTGTAAGAAATTAAAACGAGTATCAGTGGATGCATGAATCGCTAATAATTTTACATTTCCAAATTTTTTTAGTATATCTATTTCGTCATTAGATCTTACTCCATCAATTAATAATACATTTGAGTTTGATGACATAATTTCGGATTCAACTAATTTAGCTATTGCCCCAGGACCATTTTTTTCTCTTAATTCTAACATTAATTTTCCAAGATTATCTCTACTTGCTTCTAGATTTCTTGCCTTAGCTTCATTTCTAACTGCATTTCCTAAATTAATTATTTGATAACCTTTAGATTGTAAACCTTCAGCAATTGTAGATTTACCAGCACCAGGCATGCCTGTTAAACATACAAGTAATTTACTCAACATATATCAAAAAAAATACTCGTCTATGAAGTTAACTATTAAAAAATAAGTAAAAATAATGAAATTAATATAAAATCAATTAAAAAATGATTAGTGATAAAATAATGAAACAAGTTATTTCTAAAATTGTGAAAACAGCAATACCATCCAAGACAATAAAAAAATCAAAAAAAGAAATAGCGGATATGGTATACAAATTAGTTGAAAAAGAAATTCAAAAATATTCCGAAGTAGTAAAATTAGAATTTGGAGGTTCATATGCTAAAGATACATGGTTACCAAATAATGCAGATATTGATATTTTTATAAAATTTAAAAAAAATATTTCTGAGGAAAAATTAGAAAATATTTCAAAAGAAATTGGTTTTAATTCACTAAAAAAATATTCTCCATACATTAAATATTCTCAACATCCATATGTTGAAGCTAAAATTAAGAATACGAAAATAAACATAGTACCTTGTTATGATGTTAGAATTGGTGAATGGAAAAGTGCTGCAGACAGATCACCATTTCATACAAAATTTATGAAAAAATCATTGACATTAAAAATGAAGAATGAAGTTAGAGTTCTAAAGATATTTTTAAAATCCAATAAAATTTATGGTGCAGAAATTGCACAACAAGGATTTAGCGGATATATTTCAGAAGTTTTGATTTTAGAATTTGGAAGTTTTGAAAATTTAATAAAATCTATATCAAGAATTAAAGAAAATCAAATAATTGGAAAAACATCAAAAATTTTTGATACATCAATAATTGTAATTGATCCAATTGATAGTAATAGAAATTTAGCTGCTGCAATATCAAATGAAAATATTGGAAAATTTATTCTTATTTGTAGAGCATTAAAACAAAAACCAAGTTTAGAATTTTTTAAAACTAAAAAATCCCAAGTGGCAAATAAATTTTGGAATAATCTATTAATTGTAAAATTTGAATTTAAAATTAGAAGTCCTGATATTATTTGGGGTCAAATTAAAAGAGCAACAGCCACATTATCTACACAATTACAATTAGTAGGTTTTACTGTACTAAGAAGTAAATCTCATACAAATGAGAAAAACGAAGCATATCTAATTTTCTTTTTAGAATCTACAAAAATATCTGAAACTTATCAAAAGAGCGGACCAGAATTTTTTAGAGAGGATAGTACCAATAGTTTTATTTCTAAAAATCTTAAAGATGCGGAATTATTATGGATAGGAGATAATAAAAAAGTAATTTCACTTGAAAAAAGAAAACATACTAGTTCAGTCAGTTTTATGAAAGAATTTTTAGAAAAAAATCTTCAAACTGGCATACCAAAAGGTCTTCAAAATGATTTCAAACGTGGTTTTAAGGTATTCATAGGAAATAAAACTCTAAGTAAATCAATTAAAGAGGAAGTATCTGAGTTGATTTCAGTAGATGGCACGCTCCTTCATTTCAATTAAAAAATTTTTAAAAAAACCATATTCAAATATTTTAGGATATCCAAATGCAACTAATCGTCAAATTAAATCAAGAATTAATGAATTAGAAAAATTAAAAATAAAATCAATTTGTTTAACAGGTCCTACAATAATTGGGAATTTAGAAATTTTAGGTAAAGGATACGTGGGAGTTGTTGTACTAGTAAAAAAAGGTAATAAGGAATTCGCGTTAAAAATTAGAAGAATAGATTCTCAAAGAGAAAATATGAAAAATGAATCAGTGCTACTAAAATTAGTAAATTCAATTAATGTTGGTCCAAAAATAATTGATTCTAGTAAAAATTTTTTAATTATGGAATACATTGATGGAGTAAAATTTAGTGATTGGATTTCAATGTTAAAAGGTGCAGGTAGTACAAGCCAATTAAAATCTACTATAAGGAGTGTTTTAGAAGATTGCTTTAGATTAGATCAAATTGGATTTGATCATGGGGAATTAAGTAATATTTCAAAACATGTTATTGTTGGTAAAAATAAGGTGACTTTAATTGATTTTGAGAGTTCTAGTACAAAAAGGAGACCTTCAAATGTCACATCAATTACTCAAGCATTTTTTATTGGATCAGGTATTGCAAAACAAGTTCAAAAAATTTACAAAAATTCATCTAAAGAAAAAATTATTGATGCCTTAAAATCATACAAACAAGAAAAAACACGAGAAAATTTTGAGAAATTATTAATAATTTTGAAATTATAATGGGATCAGCAGGATTTGAACCTGCGACCACTAGCCCCCCAGGCTAGTATCATACCAAGCTAGACCACGATCCCTAATTTCACAGGCATAAAATGAAATTATTAAATTGTCCTATTAACAAATAAAAATTGTGAAAATTTGTAATATTTGTCATAAAATTTCAGCTACTGATAAAGATCATACAGATTGTATTCAAAAAAGAAGTACAGAAATAGAAAATCAAGATTATAAAAACAGTCTTGGTGAAAAACTAAATTTATCAAAAAATAATCAAGTTATAAGTATTGAAGTTAAAGCAATACTAGAACATCTAACTAGAGAGACAAATCAGGAAGATAAATAATTATTATTTTTCTTGTAATGTAGGTCGAATCAAAATTTCATTGACATTGACATGTGGTGGTGAATCTACGGCATATAAAATTGCATTTGCAATATCTTGTGCTTGTAGTGTTTCCATCTTCTTTCCATTTTCTACAAATTGCTGAAGAGATTCATCAGTGATCGTGTCAGTTAATTCTGTTGCAACAATTCCAGGTTCAATACTAGTTACTCGAATATTAGAGCGTACACTAAATTCTTGTCTTAATCCTTCAGTAAACGCAGCAATAGCAAATTTTGTTGCACAATAAACACTACCAGCAGGAAATACTACTCTACCAGCTACAGATGAAAGATTAACTATATGTCCTGATTTTTTTTCTTTCATATGAGAAATTACTGACCCTGTACAATACAACACTCCTTTAATGTTAACATCAATCATTCTATCCCATTCATCAACTTTGAGATTTTTAAAAAAGCTTAATGGCATTAATCCCGCATTATTTACTAAAATATCTATTGAACCCCATTTGTCTAAAACTGCTTTGGCAAAATTATCACATTCTTCACGTTTTGTAACATCTAATTTTTGAAAATAAACTTCCCCACCGTCACTAATAATTTTTTTTGATAATTTTTCTAATCTATCTACTCTTCTAGCACCAATTGCAACTTTAACGCCAGCCTTTGCAAGTGTTATTGCAGTGGCTTCTCCAATTCCACTACTTGCACCAGTAATAATTGCAACTTTACCATTAATCATTAGTTATCATCTAAATTTTTATCAACAATACTAAAAATGTTTAGAAAATTTGGCGGTGAGGGTTTTAAATCTAAAACAGTTTTTAAAAAAAGTCACACAAAAAATTTAATTATAAACATTATTACAAATACAACTCCGACACTTGCAAGAATTGTAATAACCCAAACTCAGACTATTCGTTTGCCTATTTCCCATCTAACTGTGCAAATACGCCTTACTGCACCAAATACTGAATAATCATTGTAGCCACAAATGCAATGGAAGCAGAACCAGGAATAGTAAGCAGCCAGGTAAATACAATTCTTTTCCCAACTCCCCAACGTACTGCACGTTTTCTCCTAATTGCGCCAGCACCCATAATTGAGCCGGTAATAGCATGAGTTGTACTAGCAGGTATTCCAAGGGATGCAAATATTGCCAACATAATTCCACCGCCAGTTTCTGCTGCAAAACCCTGATAAGGTCTCAAGTTAGCAATTTTCATTCCTAATGTCTTGATTACTTTGTAGCCACCAAAAAACGTTCCAAGTGCAATAGCAGATGCAGCCGCAAGTATTACCCATAATGGTACATCTGTAACTTCAGTTATCAATCCTTCAGAGAATAAAATTAAAACGATTATGCCCATTACTTTCTGCCCATCGTTTGCACCATGAGTTAATGCAAACCATGCAGATGATATCAACTGTAATTTTCCAAACGAGTAATTTACTTTTTTAGGAGGCTTTGATGCAAACACTGTAACAATTATTCCAGCAAAAAGAAATCCAATTGCCATACCTCCCAGAGGAGACACTATAATTCCAGTTAGTGTTTTAGTCATTCCATCTAAAATTAAGTTTTCAATTCCCACTCCAGCAATACCAGCTCCTATCAATCCTCCAATCAAAGCGTGACTGTTTGAAATTGGCAAACCAAAATGAGTACATACGGCACCCCAAGTAATTGCTGCAGATAGTCCACCAAGAATCATGTAGATAGTAACATCTTCAGGATTGATTATTCCCTTTGATATTGTCATGGCAACTGCAACTCCAAAAATAAAAGGTCCTGCAAAATTTGCTATTGCTGACAAAATAACGGCGTGTATTGGTTTTAAAACTCTAGTACCAATAACAGTAGCTGCAGAATTAGCAGCGTCATTAAAACCATTTACAAAATCAAAAATTAAGGCCGCTATTATTGCACCTATAGCTAATTCATACATAACATCACTAAGTGTATTTTAGAACTATATCTTCAATAACGTCTGTAACATCCACACATCTATCAGATGCAGTTTCCATTGCGTCATAGATATCTTTTAGTTTAATTATGGTTATTGCGTCATTGCTTTCAAAAAGTTTTTCGATCGATTGTCGGTACAAGTCATCAACGGTATGCTCAATTTCACTTGTTGTTCTGCAATGCAATATCATATCTTGACCATTTTTAATATTGTTTAATTTTGCTACTACATAATGAACTTCTTTTGTTGCCTTAACTAACTCTCTTGCCATTTCTAGCGCATATGGTGGGGTAGTTGTAATTTTGTAACTATGGGTTCTTGCAGAAATTCCATCCATGAAATCTATTACATCATCTATTTTTGATGCAATTCTTTGCATGTCCTCACGATCAAAAGGAGTGATAAACGTTTTATTTAATGCCGCAAAAACATCACGAGTAAGAACGTCGGCTTCAGTTTCAAGATTTTTAATTATTGTGTGTTGTTGAGTGTTACTAAGATCGGAAAATAAAATAACCAATGCCTCAGCAGTTTCTACTGATTTTTTTGCTAGATTATCAAAAATAGATAAAAGTTCTTTATCATTAGATTTCATCCAAGAAAACCATTCTCCCATGTAACTCCATGCAAAAATAGCAATATAACAATGTTAACAAAGAAGTATATTGTTCTATATAGATAAATGATGATGGTAAATAATTTGTAATTGATCACTATTTACAAATTAAAAAATATGTAATTGAAATTAGAAAAAGATTCTAAACTCTTTTGAGAATAGGCAATACACTTAAGTTTAAAATTAATGTAAATAGTATATGGTAAAACTAACTGGTAAATCTAAAGCAAAACAAAAAAACAAAAACAACAAAACAATTCCAAAAAATTTAGAGAAAAAACAATATGATGAATCCTATGAAGAATTAAAGAACTCTATAAAAAATGCCAGTGAAAAAGGTTCTTGTTAAAAAGAGGTACTGTGCCCTAAAATTGTATGTGACAATATAATGTCCATTTTATAAAATTAGAATATAATTAAATAAATATAGTATTCAACTTGCCATATTATTGAAGCATTTACTCATTATTGCAATAGCGGCGGTTGTCATGATTGGAATTAGTATTATTGTAATACAAATTAGAAAACGTAATAACCAAAATTTTAGAAGAAAATTCTAAAAAATTTATTGATCATGTTAATACAAAAAACAGTCGTTAATGTATTTATAAAATGGTTGAATTCTAATAAGTTTTTTAAAAGAAAAAATTTACAGTAATTTATGATATCTGAAAAATGTGCTTATTGCGGAGATTTAACAGATTTGCCATTTCATTGTAATTATTGTAAAGATCCATTTTGTTCTGAACATAGACTACCAGAAGAACATAGATGCGTAAAATTACGACAAATTAGATCAGAAAAATTTGGAGAGAGAAAAGTAATTCGTAATGGAGATAAAGGTAAAGGAAATATCTTCAAACGATTTTTGCGAAAATAGATAAATCAGTAAGGACTTTTTTCAGGAGAAATTTTTGCCCTTCTTCCTTGATAAATTAATGCAATTGCTAATGCAAACATAACCATTGCAGTTAATGGAAAATTTTGTGGTGCAGGTAGAATAAACCAATAGTAAATACCAAAAGCTATGGATACAACGGCTTGAGTCCAAAGTTTAATCCATTTTGGAATTTTAATTACTCTACAAATAATCTCAACAATAAAAATTCCAATTACTGGGTAAATTGTATAAAAAAGAAAATCAATAACATCTACTCCAGTATGAGACATAATTTGTATAGATAATAGGTATAATTTCTACCTAATCTTCCCATCTGACCTTTGTTGCAATATTTTTAACAATTAAGGCCTGTGCATTTTCATATGGAATTGTAGCTATATCTTCAGCATTAAATGGTCCATATTTTTTAAGATCTGCACCTACAATTTGATCTACTTTACTAAGAAATCTAACAACTACCTTTTTGATTTTATGATTTTCAGTTAATGATTCAAGAAATTTTGATTTCCCATTAATTGTTGCAGACAAAATCATTTCTGTTCTTTCATTTTGTTCTTCTTGTGAATCTAAGATGAATTTTTCTTCATCAAGAAGATGACTAATGTCATAATCATTAGAATTAGAAATTTTCTCTAATCGTATATGTATGAGTAATGATGTTAATTCAGATGCCATTTCTATCATTGTATCGTTAATTTTATTTTCTACACCATCAAATTCTTGTTTTCTTAAGTTACCAATGAAATTAGATAGGTTACGGTAAAAATTTGATTTAATTTCTAGTAAAGAATCATTTTCAGTTTCTCGTAAAACTATATTGTGTAATGAATTGATATCAATTTGATTAGATTCCGACATTTCTACCTAATCCTTAAATGCTGGTTGTATTTGTGTTTGATTGAAGTATTAAATTGCCATATAAAGTCAGCCAGGGAAAAGCAGTTCAAGTAACATATTCCCCTGACGAGGTATTTGCAAGAATTCAAAATGAAGGAATTCAATTTATCGATTTACAATTTACAGGTCTTACAGGTCATTTTCATCATACTACAATTTCTGCAAATACGTTTACACCAGAACAAATGAGAGATGGATTACCAAAATTAGATGGTTCATCAATTGTAGGTTTTACCACAGTTGATGATTCAGATTTATTGTTAAAACCAGATCCAAATACATTTGCAATTATTCCATGGATGACTGAGAATAAAACAGCCAGACTTCTTTGTGATATTTATTGGGGTGAAGATAGAGGAAGATTATCTAGAGATCCTAGAGGCATTTCCCAAAAGGCTGAAGAATATATCAAAACACAAGGATTTGATTTTAGTAATTGGGGTCCTGAAGTAGAATTTTTTGTTTTTGATAAAGTTCATTGGGATGTTTTAACACCGTATAAGGGACAATCGTATTCAATTGAATCAAAAGAAGCACCATGGAGTACTGATGGAACTGGATATCCAATGGGATTACAAGAAGGATACTATCCTTCAACACCTTCAGATACTCTGACACCGTATAGAAATGAATGTGTAAATATTCTTAGTAATAGTTTTGGAATTTTATGTGATAATCATCATCACGAAGTTGCAACTGCTGGACAATGTGAAATTGATATTATGTATGATCAAATGACAAATGCTGCAGATGCTGCACAAACTTACAAATATGTAATTAAAAATGTGGCACAAAAATATGGAAAAGTAGCAACTTGTATGCCTAAACCAATTGCAATGGATGCGGGTTCAGGAATGCATGTTAATGTCAGTTTATGGAAAGGAAAGGAAAATGCATTTTATGATCCTGATGATGAAATTGAATTAAGTCAAATTGGTAGATATTTCTGTGGTGGAATAATTAATCATGCAAAAGCATTATCTGCAATTTGTAATCCTACTACAAATTCATATCATAGATTAGTACCAGGATATGAAGCTCCTGCATACATTGCATGGAGTTCAGGAAATCGCTCTGCAATTGTTAGAGTACCTAAACATTTGAAAGGCAAACAATATTCTAGATTAAAAAGATTAGAATTCAGAGCACCTGATCCTTCATCAAATCCATATCTGGTATTTGCAGCAGTTACAGCAGCAGGTATGGATGGAGTCAAAAAGAAAATGGATCCTGGTGAACAAGTGCGTGATGATATATTCAAAATGACAAAATCAGACAGAGCTAAACATGGAATTGGAGTTCTTCCTAAAAGTCTTGGAGAGGCATTAGATGAATTAGAAAGTGATAGAAAATTCTTAAATCCAATTTATACTAATGATGTGATTGATAAAATTATTGAATTAGAAAGAAGAGATCAAAGAGAAATTTCAATTAGACCACATCCACATGAATTTTATCTATACTTTGATGTTTAGATAGCTCCAATTAGTCGATAAATAAAATATGTTGAAATTCCAATTAAAGTAAATCCAACTCCAAAAAATATCTCCTTTCTTTTTTGAGATGTAGTAGATCTGTATAATAAAACACCACCTGCTAGACCTAAAAATAATACCAAAATTCCAGAAATTACAGAATCAAAACTAGTATTAGTAATCAATGGATTAAAAAATCCAGAAAGAAGTGCAAAAAAGATAATTAAATAACCATATTTGAAACTTGAAAGTGCTTTAGATGAAATATTACTCATTATGATTCGGTGTTATATTTATCAAATAAACTTTTGATAAGAAAAACTTTTTGAAATAATTTTACATCATTCCGCCCATATCAGGCATTCCACCCATTCCAGGTGGCATTCCACCCATTCCAGGTGGCATTCCACCCATTCCAGGTGGCATTCCTCCTTCTCCACCGCCTCCACCACCACGAGAACCTTGGGTAGCGATTACATCGTCTATTCTAAGAAGCATACATGCTGCTTCAGATGATGCTGAAACAATTTGAAGTTTAACTGCAAGTGGTTCAATAATATCACTTGATTTCATATTTGCAATTTTTCCTTTCATCACATCTATTCCAGTCCATTTTTCACCTTTTTGTTGTTTAGCTCGAAGAATTGTAAGAGTGTCAATTGGATCCATACCAGCATTTTCTGCAAGTATTAATGGTATTGATTCTAAAGCATCTGCAAATTTCTCTGCAGCTAATTGTTCTCTACCGTCTAATGTTTTTGCCCAACTTCGAAGTTTTGTTGAAGCATATGTTTCAGGAGCACCTCCTCCTGCAACAATTTGTGGTTTTTCAATTACATCTTTTACTACCATAAGTGAATCATGAATAGAGCGTTCAACTTCATCAACTACTCTTTGTGAACCTCCGCGTAAAAGTAAAGTCACTGATTTAGGATGTTTACATCCTTCAATGAATACCCATTTGTCTTCTTCAATTTTTCTTTCTTCAACAATTTGTGCACTTCCTAAATCTTTTTCAAATAAATCATCAAGATTTGTAACAATTCTAGCACCTGTTGCTTTTGCAAGTTTAGTAAGATCACTTTCTTTAATTCTTCTAACTGCGATGATTCCTGCTTTAGCTAAATAGTGTTGTGCCATGTCATCAAGTCCTTTTTGACATAATACTACATTTGCACCAGAACCAATAACTTTGTCAACCATGTTCTTTAGCATTCTATTTTCTTCATCTAAAAATGATTTTAGTTGTTGAGGATTTGAAATGTTAATTTTTGCATCAGTTTCAGTTTTACTAATTTCTAATGCAGTGTTAATTAATGCAATTTTTGCATCAGTAATTGTTCTAGGCATACCTCCATGAACAATTTCTTTGTCAAGAACAATGCCCTGAATAATAGTAGAATCTTTAATGGAACCTCCAGCTTTCTTTTCTACTTTAATGTCATCAATATCAACAATATATTTCTCGCCTTCTTTTTCAGAAATAGCAGTTACAGCTTTAACAACTATTTCTGCAAGTAAATCAGAATCTTTTCTTACTAGCTTAGTCTGCATTGAAGTTTTTGCAATTTTTGTTAGCATGATTTTATCAACTGGAGAAACTGTATCTGCAATTTCTTCAAGGAATTCTTTAGTTTTTCTTGTTGCTTTTTTATATCCATCAACAATTATTGTTGGGTGTACATCTTGATCAATTAAAAATTCGGCATGTTCAAGTAATGCACCAGCTAAAATAACAGCTGAAGTTGTTCCATCACCTACTTCATTGTCAGTAGTTTTAGCAATTTCAACTAGCATTTTTGCGGCTGGATGTTGGACATCAATTTCTTTTAAAATTGTAGCACCGTCATTTGTAATTGTAACGTCACCTAATGAGTCAACGAGCATTTTATCCATTCCTCGTGGACCTAAACTGGTATGAACTATCTCAGCAATAATTTTGGCAGCTGCAATATTGTTTTTTGTAGCCTCTCTACCTTTTCTTTCTGTACCGCCTTCTTTAAGCAATACAACAGGCATAGTTCCTTTTGAAGTTGCTTGCATACCCATAGTAATCAAACCCCCCGATTCCCTTTTTATACCTTCCAGATCAGAATTTTAAAAATAATTGATATCGGTGTTTTTAAATTGGGAAAAAAAAATTACAAAACGTGGTCAAATCCCAAAATAAGGAATCTTACGATAAAATATTTACAAAATTAAAAGAGCATCATAAATGGTTTGAAAATTCTATACCACTAATTGCCAGTGAAAACATTACAAGCCCAGCAGTTAGAGAAGCAATTATTTCTGATTTTGGTAATAGGTATGCTGAAGGCTGGCCTGGAGAAAGAGTCTATGCAGGATGTATCTACATTGATGAAGTAGAATTTGAGTGTATGAAATTAGCTAAAAAATTATACAAAGTAAAATTTGCTGATGTAAGACCAATTTCTGGGGTGGTGGCAAATTTAGTAGTATACTCTGCTTATTCAAATCCAGGTGATGTAATGATAGCACCATCTATTCCCGCAGGTGGTCATATTTCACACGGTAAGAAAGAACATTCTGGAACAGCTGGATTAGTTCATGGATTAGAAATTGAATTTTATCCATTTAATGCCGAAGAAATGACAATTGATGTTGATAAAACTAAAGATAAAGTAAAAGAATTAGAAAAAATCAACCGCCTCCCAAAAATGGCAATGTTTGGAGGTTCATTGTTTTTATTTCCACACCCAGTAAAGGAATTATCAGATTTTCTTAAAACATATAATATTCATATTAATTATGATGCAGCTCATGTTGCAGGATTAATTGCAGGTGGTAAATTCCAAGACCCAATGCGAGAAGGTGCAGATACAATGACAATGAGTACTCATAAAACATTGTTTGGTCCCCAAGGAGGATTGGTATTGGGTTCTGAAGAACATGAAGAGCCAATTAAAAAAGCAACATTTCCTGGATTGACTAGTAGTCACCATATTAACAATATGGCAGGAAAAGCTGTAGCATTTGCAGAAGCATTGGAATTTGGAAAAGAATACGCTTCTCAAATAATTAAAAATGCTAAATCTTTTGCAGAATCACTAAACGATATGGGATTTAAAGTACTAGGAGAAAGTAGAGGATTCACGCAATCACATCAAGTTGCAGTTAATGTTTTGGATTATTCTGATGGAGGTAAAGTTGAAGCTGAATTAGAAAAAGCCAACATAATTGTAAACAGACAACTTATTCCTGGAGATATTAAAGCTGGAAGAAATTATTTCCATCCAGGTGGTATTAGATTAGGTGTATCTGAAATTACAAGATTAGGAATGAAAGAAAATGAGATGAATGAAATTGCCTCATTTATCAAACAAATTATTATTGAGAAAAAGGATCCAAAGAAAGTTCTTCCAAAAGTAAAATCTTGGAGAAAAGATTATCAAAAAGTCAAATATTGTTTCGACAATAAACTTGGTGCCTACGAATACGTCAAATTAAGATAATTTCATGCATAGTCTGTAAGTAGTGATTGATCCCCTTGACTTTTACCAAAAACTAATTCAATTTCATCAGATAAAGCATAAATTCGTCCGCGCTGATATTCACCAACATCATATTTGTCAACGAGTCTTTTTGCAAGTTTTAGATATTTTTCAACTGAACCTCTAGTAATCGTAGCAATTAATTTGTGGCCACAAACACATGTTTGAATCAGAGGTATTCGCCGATATGATTTTCCACATGCAGTACATCTAAAACTTTGTTTTGCATATGCTCTAAGATTTCCCATTATATCGGGAATAAGATGTGTTGAAATTACATTTGAAACTAGTTCAGATGGATTCACTACATCAATTAATTCAGCATTTCTAACTTGCATATCAAATTTATCAAGCATAGAACTTAATGTTGAATATGCACTTCGAGATTTGGAAGTTGTTAATGATGAAGTTAAATGAGTAAAATGATAATCATAAAATTGTCTTTTAGTGTCCAATCTTGATTTAATAATTTCAACTGAAGTAACATCTGAGGCTTTACTTTGTTGAATTGTAGATTCAAAAAATTCTAGAGGAAGTATTTTTGTTACTTCAAGATTATGTGCCTGAGGTTGAGATTCGTGTGGTAAAACAAAAGGTTGAATTAGTAATGGAGCGTCCATTAATCCTCCTATTTTATCAGAAAGAAATTGTCGTGAGAAATTAAGTAAGCTGTCCATGAGTAGCATTATTGAATCAGCATCTCCATCAGCATCACGTCGTTTTGCTGAATGCCAATTTGGCGTACCAAAACAAACATGTGTTTCAGTGTATCCAATAATTCTGCCTACAATTCCAACAGAAGTATGAGGTGCTAAACCAATTATCAGATGACCAATTAATTCTTCTATATTATTTACATTGTAAAATGATGATTTACCATAAAATTTTACTAATAATGTATCAATGTATTTGCAAGTAGAAACTAAATATTTTCCACTTTCATTTGGAATTATAACATCTTGTATTCTAAGCTCAATAGTTTGATCAATATTTTCAATTGGTTTTCCATCGATATCATATGAATAACCTAATTCCTTTAATTTTATAATTGAAGTACCTATCCATGACGGTTTGAATTGAGTTAAAGGAGAATTTGTTGCATCAAATCGAATAGTTCCATCTTTGAATGTAGTTAAACCATAATTTTGGCGCACAAGTCCCTTTTCAAGAGGCTCTGCAATTTTATCTTCACTGATTAATTCTTTGACACCTTTGAAAGGTTCTTTTGCGCGAAGACCCATTTTTTCTTGAGCTAATAGTAATCGTGATTTTAATGGAAATTCTTTATGAGAATGTGCTGGAGCTTTTCGTTTACATTTTTCACAAAATTGTTCTGTTAATACATCCCTACAATTATTACATCTGAAAAAAATTGTTGTTTTTTCTCCACATTTAGAACATTTAATCCCAATAGATGGTTCATTACATTTTAAGCAGTGTCTGTTGTGAATATTTGTAAAAAAGTGCTCATTTTGGGATGCTTTGAGAAGATCTCTTGTTGGACCACCTTTGTCAGAAGTTGGAAATAATACATGCGTAGGAGGCTTCATTTGTCGAGGAGCTGCTTTTTCAGGTCTTCCAATTCTAACTCCAATTGAAGTAGAAAATTTATTATTAATTTTAATTTTTGATGAATTTGTTAAAATTTGAGGAACTGTTAAACCGTTGATAATTGGTTTTGTTACAAATAATAAATTGAAGAAAACTTTTGCTTCATCATTTTCTAAAACAATAATTTGATCTTCAACTTTATGTGGTGTACCTAATTTCTCTAGAATTTTTTTAATTTCAATTGAATATTCAATTTTATTTTCATTAAAATTTCTTGGTTGTAAAAGTTGAAGTAGTTCTTCTATTGAAATTTTATCCCAATAATATAGATACTGAGGATGTAATGAAAAGTGAAAATCAATTGAAATTTTTAATGCTTCCTCAATAGAGGGTAATTTTGTTAAGAATTGCTCTAGATATTTATTTTTAGGCTCAGAATTTGAAATAATTTGTTTTAGTTCTTCTATCCAAATTTCTTCAACATATCCTGAAGGAATTAGTTGAGCATTGTTTTCAAGAAAATCTCCAAATGTAATTAGAATATCCCCAAGATGTAGAATTTTTTCAATTTTATTTTTAATTTTTATCCCATGTTCAACATCTTTAATTTTTACAACATCTCCATTTTGAAGGCGCACTATTGGGGTTTCAATAGAATCAACAAATGCTACAGTTGCTCCTTTTCCTGGAATATCAATTTTGACTTGTGTGCCAACTGCTATAGTATGATCTAAAATTTCAGCAACAACTGGATGAAATCCTACTGCTGCAAAACCAGTATTACATGCTCTTCCATATCTAAGACGAAACCCACCCAATTTGTTAGGCATAGATAATACAGATCTACCTGTAATTACCTCACGCATTCTTTTTGCTGCTGCATCTTCTTCATTATCACCTGTTTGAACTGCACCTTTAAGATCATTAAGCCACTCCCAGCCATCTAATTTGTACATGTCAATTCTTTGTAGTAATTTTTTTGATCTTCCAATTAATCCGTCATTTAGTACACGTAAAGCTCCTCCTCTAACTCTATCAGTTTTGATTCGAGTCATTCCTTTATGATTTACAACTTCATATGGATCAGTATCAACACCAGCTAATTCAACTGGAAGATTTGAAATTACATGTTCAATATCTTCATCCAAAATATGAAATTGAAAGCTACTAGCTTCTCTTTCATAAATTCGTAATTCTTCAATAAATCTACCTGTCTCATCATCAAAAGAGTTAGCCTGAAATTTAGATAATCCTGTTATTTTTCTAACATGATCTGCAATTAACAAAGTAACTGCAGATTCTGTACCGCCTGCTGAACGCATAGGTCCTGCAATTGAAACTGATAGATAATCAGTTCCATCCTTGTTTTTCTTTATTTTGACTTCACTAATTCCTTGTAAAGGTGCAATTGTAACACCTTCAGTAATTATTGCTAACCCTACACGTACTGCAAGATCTAATTTATCTTCTAATGAAGCATTAGGTAAAGAATATTTTCCTAAAGCAATATTTTCTGCTAAAATTAATGCAGAACGTTCTTTACCATTAATTTTTAAAATTTCTCTTAGAGGAGCCGCAATATCAATTTCGTGCATTTTAGCTACTCGATCTGCTAAATCAAATGCAATTTTAGGCTCAATAATTCCAGAGGAGTCTACTAATGTAGATTTTGCTAATGCAGCATGCTCAAAAATAGAATATGTTTCAGTTGAGAGGTTTGAATAATAATTTAGGTAATAATCTGGCATCTCAATACCACGAATTCTAGAAATTGCATCGTTTTCAGCCATAATAGAACAGTATTACTTGCTTCTTTGAATTGCTTTTGCTATTTCTTCTAATTTTGTAAGACTACCACCTTTTTCAAGAAACGTCCCAATAACTAATGCATCTGCACCAGCTTTAGCTAAATTTTCTGCAGTTTCAACTTCTTTGATACCACCACCAACTATTATGAATCCATTAAATGCATGTCTGACTGTTTTTACCATTTCAGGAGTCACAGTAGATTTTGCACCAGAACCTGCTTCTAAATATACAAATCTCATTCCAAGAAGTTGTGCTGCCAATGAATAAGCTGCAGCAATTTTTGGTTTTTCAAATGGAATTCCCCTTGCAGAACCAACAAACCAAGCAGACGTCCCATCTCCTATCACTAAGTAAGCAGTTGGTAATGCTTCTAAACCAAATTTAGCCACACTTGGTGCAGCTAATGCTTGTGCTTGAGTAATAAAATAAGGATTTTCGGAGTTCATTAAAGAGCTAAATAAGATAGCATCAGCATCAGGTACAACACCTGTAACATTCCCAGGAAAGAGAATAATTGGAATTTGAATATTTTGTTTAATGCCTTTAACAACTTTAGACATCTCAATTTGATCATTTGCAGATGAACCTCCTACTAAGATAGCAGAAGCGCCTATTTTTTCAACATCTTGGGCAAGCTTACTTGACGCCTGTAAATTTGAAACTTCAGAATCAATTAAGACAAATAGTAATGTATTTTTTTTTTCTAATTCAGATTTTAGAAACGATTCTACTTTTCCAGTCATAATTATGCTTTGTACATGACACTTTAAAGTTTAATTGGAGTGGGGTATACAGTATTGTATAGCTATGACAGAATCTAAAGAATCCAATTTTAACAACATTATTAGTAAAATTATCAAAAAATCACTATTTACAGAGCGACAAATTGAAATAATTTTAAATCAAAAGAATCTTCTAGAATCAAGTTTTTCAATATCTAAAGGAGCGTATTATAGGCAAGTAAGTCAATCTAGAGAGAAATTAATTGCATTATTTTATTCAATCATACTTTTACGTGGTTTAGGCATACTTTTGCCTGATGATATTGATGTGATAGCAAAGCTTTCTGAACAGATTAGTGTGATTAATCAAAGTGACATATTTCCTGAAAGAGAGGAAGAAGTGATTAGTGTGATAGAGAAATTAATCAGACAGGCATCAAATATGTGATTAATGTGATTAAGATAATGAATTATCAATTGTGATTATCAATAATGAGATTGTGATTGTTATTGTGAGATTGTTAATCTAAAGTGTGAAATAATATTGGTCAATCACAATAAATCACAACATAGGCATAGAAATTGTGATGTTAGTAGAAATTCCTGATCCTGAAGTTATTTTAGGAGTGATTTTAGCATTTTTGATAGGTCTGGGTGGTTTGTATCTATTCATTAAAGTACGTCCATTCATAAAATCTAGTAGTGATATTACTGATCCTACTCAGACAGAGCGCTTAGAGTATTATGAAAGACAGTTAATTGATATGAAAATACGCCTAGATGCATTAGAAATTCAGGGTGTAGTTGAAAGTCCTGTGGATTCTAATCTAGAATTAAAACAATTTATGCAAAGATTGGTTGATAATAATCAAGAGTTTGACAAAGAAATTCAAGTGATAAAAGAGCCGAGTATTGTTAAAAAGCCTGTTTTTGTGCCTAATATTTCAAGTATTGAACATGTGAGCCCTACAAATTACGTGTTGCAGTTAATCACAAACAAATCTATGACATCACGTGATATACAAATCACAACAAAACGAAGTAGAGAACATATTTCTAGATTGATGAAGAAATTATTTGAAAGTGGATTAGTTCAAAGAAACACACAAACAAAACCATATACATATTCAATTACTGAAAAAGGAAAATCCAAAGTTGAATTAGATGTTGCATCTCCAGTTATTATGTAGATAATTAAAAAAATTATCTCAAGATGAGTTGTTTGTAATTTAGTTGATTTTAGATTAAAATCATTATTATTTATTAATATATTATTTTAATAAATTATATATATTATTAATTTATAATTAAAATATGTCAGTACAGGAAAACGAAGTGTTGGTAAAGATCACATCTGCAGGCACTATTTCGATACCAAAACAATTTAGAAAATTTATGGATATACAAAAGGGCGAATATGTAAAAATAATTCTTGGAAAAGATAGATTGATAGTTAGAAAAGTAACTATAATTTGATTAGTTTTGTTGTTTTTGAGTAATTTTTAGGGTCTGATAAGTCCATTCTTTACCAGTTCTAATCCTTTCTACCCTACCTTTTGAGGCAAAACGTGACAAATATGTTGAAATCACACTAAGTTTTACAGGTTCGTTAAATTCATCTTCATATTTCTCAAGAATGTTATTTGAAGTAAATTTGCCTATAGGGAAAAATTTATCCACAGTATGCCAAATTTTAGAGCCTGTAGAGTCCATTTTGACTGATTTTTCTTCCTCTTCTTCAATATTCATCAAGTCCATCATTTCAAATATTTTAAGGACTTTTTCCCTGGTAACATTTCCTTCTAATTTAATGTCATAACGGGCCCCGTCTGCATCCTCCATATCTATACGTATACGTTTTTTAGCCATGTCTTTGAGATCTAACAGATCAAATATCAGTGGTTAGACTGATCTGATCAGATTTGTTAACATTGTAGTTTGTTAACATTGACTGCCTAACTTACGCCTAGCATGTTTTGTAATATTAACACCTAGTTTCTTAATTAGCCCCCTTTTATGAAAATTATTACGCCTGGAGTGGAAATAAAGGGGTAATTTTGAGATATTAACAGTGTTAATGAGTTTCTTCACGCTTGGATTGGAAATAAAGGGGTAAAAACAGGCTTTTTTTTATTTTTCTTCACATTAAATTAACAATTCGTTAACCATTTTTTCTAACAATGATCCCACACACCAATATTTCCACTCTTATTTTTTAAAATTAATTTTTTTTAAAAAATCTAAATCTAACTAAAAATAACTAATCATAAACTAAACTAGAATTACTATTGTAAACTATACTCTTTTTGATAAAAGATGATTAAGATGAAACATAATGGAAATGAAGGTGTCTGAGTATGTCTGATCCAATTGACAGAATGCTTGATGCAGCAGAATCAGGAAAATTAATAATAAAAAATCGAGAAATTCTTCATTTTACATATATTCCAAACATAATATTTCATAGGGATTCTGAACAAGAACAAGTCACTCAATCACTATTTCCAATTCTAAAACAATCTAGACCATCCAACTTACTAGTTTATGGTAAACCTGGAACCGGTAAAACTTTAGTTGTTAAAAAAGTCCTTTCTAAAATTCAAGAAAGAGTAGAAAAATCAAACTTCCCAATAAAATTAGTATATGCAAATTCTAAAAACGAGACAACACTATATGGATTATTAGTCAGTATAGGCAGGCAATTAGGACTAAATGAGAAGGAATTACCTACAACTGGGCTTGCAATTAGTGAAGTCTTCAAAAGACTGCTAAACAAAATTAGAGAAGAAAAACTTAACGCGATTTTTGTAATTGATGAAATAGACTATCTTGCACAATTAATAGCAAAAACTGGCAAAGATATCTTATATCAACTCACAAGAGCAAATGAACAATTAGAGGTTGGTTCTCTAACTATGGTGGGAATTTCAAATGATTTAACATTCAAAGAAAAACTTGATCCACGAGTAATTAGCAGTCTAGGCGAGGAAGAAATCGTATTCACAAATTATAATGTTGAACAAATTAAAAAAATTCTGAAAGAAAGAATTAATGAATCTTTTATTGAAAATGCAGTACAAGAACCTGCATTAAATCTCTGTGCTGCACTTGCCGGAGGAGAGCACGGAGATGCTAGAAGAGCCATAGATTTACTTCGTGTAGCAGGAGAACTTGCTGAAAGACAACAATCTAACCACGTCACAATTGAACATGTTAGAGAAGCCTCTCTTAAAATTGAAGAAAATAAAGAAGAAGCCTCTCTAAAATCATATCCACTACACGAAAAATTAGTACTTTTAGCCATAATGAAGGCAAACGGATCCTCTACTGGGGAGATTTACTCTTCATACAAAAACCTCTGTAAGTCAGTTGGAAAAGACGAATTAACTCAAAGACGAATTACACAAATGTTAAGTGAAATTGAATTATCAGGAATTATTTCTGGACGACTAATTCATCAAGGAATTCATGGAAGAACAAAAAAATACAAACTTACAGTTACATCTGAAATGATAAAAAAATCTTTTAAAGACGAATTAACTTTGCAAGATATTATTTAAATTTGAATTATAATTCTCATGAAAAACTTGGAAAGTTTTTAGATTTACAATAATGGCAAGACCTGGATTTGGAATCATTCCAACACTTGCTTGAAAAGGTGTTTGTTTTTGCCAGGAACCTGAATTAACTAACAAAATTCCTTTGTACATACCTAATTGAGCCTTGTGTACATGTCCTACATGAAAAATATCTGGGACATCTTCAATTACTAAGAGATCCTCCATTTCTGGTGCTATTGGTGTTGAGCTACCATAAACTGGACTTAGATGTCTAGCTCTAAGAAGACTTTTCATAACATCAGTTGGTCTATCATAACTTAACCCAGGAGTAGTCTTTACAATATCATCTATACTTTGGCCATGAAACATCAACACTTTAACTCCATTTAATGAAATAAGAGCTGGATTTCCAACCATTTCAATATTTTCTCTTTCCCATAAACCAGAATTATATTTTCGTGGGATTGCAGGTTGAGGCAGGGCTCTTCTACCAGGATCATGATTTCCAGGCATGATGATAATTTTAATATTTTTTGGAATCTTATCTAATAGGTTTTCTGCTTTTTGTAATTGCTCTTCAATTGTTTGGCAAATCAGTTCTTTATTCTGATTTGGGTATATTCCAACACCGTCAACTACATCTCCACCAATTAATATAAAACGAATTTTTCTAGCAACTGCATCCGGACTGGATAACCAATTTACAAATTCAATTAATTCTTCTTCCATGAAGTATTTACTACCAATATGTAAATCAGATAGAAATACAGCATACACTTCACTTTCTGATTTGTTAATTTTTTGATCTGGAATATCAGGTAAAATCAAATCTTTAATAATTAATCCTGAATTTTTAGATGTAGTAACTCGCGCCATAACAAATTGATCAATAAGCAGAGTTCCAGCAGACTTTTGTAGTTCTTCATCAAAAATAATACCTTCAAATGAGCCTGTAGGATCTTCTAACACTAATTTTGTGACATTTCTTTCAATATCTCTTGTGGTAATTAATCCACACACATACACGTCATTTTCTAATTTTGTCGTTTTAACAACAGATATTGATTTTATCATTTTCGACTCTGGTCTATCTGAGATAATTCGTTTAAGTTTGTTAAAACGATTAGAAAACAAAGCATTGTATCCTTTTACTCCTTCTCCTGATGTAATTTTTTGAGTAGGATTTGATAATATCCTCATTTCATTTTGAAGATTAGGGTCATCTTTTATTCCAAGATATGTTTCTAAATCATTTTGATTAATTTGAAATAATTTTTGTTTAGTTTTCTCTTTAACTACTTCTTTAATGATTCTCTCTAATTTTTTTACATCAGTAATATCATCTAAAATTTTAAATGCATCTGGATGAATTTGAATTCCTTTGGTCAATGCATAATTTAATACAAAAGATAACTCCTTTTTCATATCAAAAAATATAATCTGGTTTAATTAAATCTGCTCTAAACTAACCCTCAAATATTGTTCATTAAAACAAAACATTATGAATAAAATTCGAATTATTACTTTTTTTGCATTTTTAGCCATATTTACAACTATTTTTCAACTTGGTTCAATGTCTACTGTTAGTGAAGAAGATGCAAGTTTATTCATGGAAGAATTTAAAAAATTAGTTTTAGATATTGACAGTTTTGGTATTTTTGTGCACAATACAACCATTGCATTACCAATGTTTATTCCTGGATTTGGTATTTTTTGGGGACTCTTTTCTTCATGGTCAACAGGATATGCTTTTGCAGCAATTGTAACTTTTATGCCAGAAATGGCTAACATTTCACCTCTTTCTGTCTTATTTTTAACTCCATTTGGATTAATGGAAATTTTTTCATATTCATTAGCAATTTCTAGAAGTTTTATTTTGATTAAAGCAATAATTACAAAAACAAAATTGTCTCAATTTATCAAACCAACTATTATTGAAATTGGAATTGTAATAGGTCTTCTTTTAGCGGGTGGGTATATTGAATTTTATATGATAGAGTTAATTGAAAATGAAAATATTGAAATATCTGGATTTTAGATTAGATAATTAATTTTCCCATTGCCATCTATAATTCATATAAGAATCCAAACTTGTTTGATTAAACACCATTACAGATAAATCAGAAAATTTCCTTCCTTCCAAGTCTTTTACGGTTCCTTCAAAATTAGTTTCATTTTCAGTGGTAATTGCTTCAAAAACATGAACTTTCATCCTTGTTGTTTCAAAACCACTTTCTCGAAGATAAAGAGCTATTTCTGACGGCATAAAGTGTTTGTCTGGTTGTTTGGGCCAGGGTCTTGGTACTAATACTACACTAAACCCATCTATCAATGCTTTTTGTAATTCTAATTTTTTATCTTCAATAGGAGTTGTTACATGCATTGTGATCACTTTAGATTTGTCTAAAGGAACTTTAGCTCGTGATGCGGCAACTTGAACTGAACTTATTCCAGGCACAATTTCCACTTCTCCAAAAATCTCTATTAATCTATCAACTACTTCAGATTCTGAAAAATTTACATCCCCTGTAAATGGAATTACCAATATCCTGTTACCAAGTTCTGGAAGTATTTTTTGATAAGACTTCTCTTGGTCATTCATTGTTATTTCATAAATTTCTTTTCCAACAATAAATTTCTCTATTGTTTTTAGAGTGTATTTGTAACCAATTATAACATCACAGTTTTGAATAATTTCCTTTACAATTTCTGTCACATATTTTGGTGATCCAGGACCTACACCGACAGCAAAAACTTTTCCCAATTTTATTTGGTAAATTTTTGCCTTTCTTTAATATATTGGACAAATGGTGCCCAATCGACCTTCATGAATTTTGTAGGCTCTTTCATAGGATATTTTACCCAATCTTGGGCAATTGCATACTGAAATTTTTCTTTTTTGCCTTCTTTTTCATATTCTAGATACAAAACACTACCCCATGTTTTTTCTTCAAAAATAATTATATCAATTTCATCAAATGTTAATTCTACATTTTTATTATTTTTTAGATCATTTGAAAGATCTTCTTTATTATATCCATCATGTTGAATCATCGTGTTTTTAGATTTTAGAAAATTAACTACTTGTCTTTGAGTAATGGCTTTCCACCAATTCATTTTTGATTCTGTTTTATGTACAAACATCAAATGGTTATCAGTCAATACTAACATTCCTTCTCTTCCACCAATTGAGAAAAAGTTTTTTGATTCTCTCCATACTGAAACTAGATGTGCTTGAATATTTTCATTAGATTCCATAACGACAATTTATTAGACTTTATTAAAAAGTAATACAATTACCTTTTAAGGGAGATAATATTTTTTTAAACATTGATTAGAGTAGTTTTTACATTTATTTTTATATTATTATCAATTGGATTAGTAAATTTAGTAGATGCTGCTATATACAATGATCCTGTAATAATAATTCAAACTAATCAAGGTGATATTGTAATAGAATTCTTTATTGCGGATGCAGAGAATCATGTAACAAATTTTATTCAATTAAGTAGAGATGGATTTTATGATGGGACATTATTTCATAGAATAATTCCTGGATTTATGATTCAAGGCGGAGATCCTAATACAGTTAATGGAAATCCAGACACTTGGGGCCAAGGAGGTCCTGATACGAAATTAAATCAAGAATTTAACTCAATAAAACATAACCGTGGTATTGTGTCTATGGCAAGATCAGCAGATCCAAATAGTGCAGGCTCACAATTTTTTATTATTCATAAGAATTCAAACTTTCTTGATGGTGAATACACTGCATTTGGAAGAATTGCAACAGAAGAAAGTTTTCGGACACTCGATAGAATTGCAGCGGTTCAAACAGAAACTAACGATAGACCTGTAGACCCTGAACAAGTTAGAATTATTAAAACAGCAATGGTTAATCGTGATTCTGTTTTAGAAATTATTGATTATGTTGAACCTGAACGCACAGGTTCAAGTATAAAAGAAGCAACTGATAATCAAATTTTTGAAAGTGAAGAACTTGGTATTTCATTTAGTCCACCTGAAGGATGGCTACTACAACAACCAGATCAAAGTACTATAGGTGCACCAGATGTTGCAGCCGTTGGTCCTAAAACTGACGGAGTCAATCCTGTAATTTCTTTAACGATTGAAAATGCTGCAAATAAAACAATTGATGATTTAATTAAAGAAAAAAATAATCTACTTGATGCAGCAATTACTTCAAAACAATTAGAAATACTTTCTCAAAAACTAATCCGTACAAATGTTTATCAAACTGAGGCTATTGGAAATTTTCAAGTAGATGATAAGACACTTAAAATTAAATTTATAGACGTAATAATACTTTCAGAAGAAAAATCTTATACATTTGCATATAATAATTTATTAGATAATTTTGATAATGAAATTACAAAATTTAATAAATCATTGGATTCTTTTAAAATACTTTCACGGGATGATACAATGATGAAAATTTCTACAGAAACTTTAGATGAAGAGAAAGGTGGCGGTTGTCTAATTGCTACTGCCACATATGGTAGTGAATTAGCACCACAAGTACAACAATTAAGAGAATTAAGGGATAATTCTCTATTACAAACAGAATCCGGTACTGCATTCATGAGTTCATTCAATAATTTCTATTACTCTTTTAGTCCAATAATTGCTGATTACGAACGTGAAAATCCATATTTCAAAGAAGCAGTAAAGATTGCAATTACTCCAATGATTTCCACTCTATCAATTATGGAAAATGCAAATTCAGAGTCTGAAGTTTTAGGAATTGGAATTTCAGTAATTGCATTAAACTTAGCAATGTATATTGGAGTGCCAGCCATTGTAATTATTGGAATTAAGAAAAAAATCTAAAAACTAATTACCAGACATCATCCACTTCATCAAGTAATTTGTATTCTTTTTCATTTTCACGTTTAATGTAATTTAATCGTGAAACATCTCTATCAAAAAATAAATCTATTACCCAATCAAGATATACACGTGTTTTTTTATCAAATGTTGGTATTTTTGATAAATACACATTTGTCCAAATTAACCAAGCTAAAAACCCTGAAATATTTATTCCAAAAATTGTTGCAACACCAGTTCTCTTTCCAATAACTGCTAATTGTCCTTTAGAGTGATAAACAAATTTTTCTTTTTCAGAATTTTTTATTAATGAAATTAAATTTTTTGCAGCTAATTTTGCTTGTGCCTCAGCAACTTGTGCAGTTGAAGGAAATGGTTTATTTGTAATTGGATCTATAAACAGTGCGCAATCACCTATTGCAAATACACCTGGAAATTTTGAGACCTCAAGAAAATCATTAATTACAATTTTACCTTTTTCAGTATGGAACATTGATCTTTTAATTGTATTAACAGGAGTAATTCCTGCTGTCCAAATCATAGTTTTTGTAAATATAGAATTAATTTCAGACAGATTAGTGGAATCATTTGGCGTTTGTTCCAATGATTTTATGGTAACTTCACTTCCATCAAAACTTGTAACAGCTTTATTTAATTGAATATCAATACCTCTTTCTGATAATTTCTTTTTCGCAAATTCTGCTAATTTTTTATTAAATCCAGGTAAAATTTCTCCCAATGACTCTAAAACAATTACTTTAAGATCATTTTTTTGGATGCTAGGATAATATTTTTGTACATCTAAAAGTAAGTCCATTAATTCTCCTGCAGTTTCAATTCCGGCAAAACCACCACCAACTACAACAAAATTCAAAAAACTTTTTCGAAGAATTGGATCAGTTTCATTTTCTGCTTGTTCAAGCATATCAATTATTCTATTTCGCAGCATTACAGCATCATTTAGTGTTTTTAATGTGTATGCATTTTTTTCAACATCAGCCATACCAAAAAAATTAGTTTCACTACCAAGTGCAACTACTAAAAAGTCATAATGAATAGAAATACTTCTTTTGTCTTTTGTTCCCCATAATGTAACTAATTTTCCATACGGATCAATATTTTTGATTCTTCTTTCATAGAATTTTGTTTTCTTACAAATAGTTCTAATTGGAAAAACAATGTGCCTAGTTTCAATCATGCCTGAAGCTACTTGTGGTAACATTGGTGTAAATAACAAAAAATTATCTTCTCCAATCATTACTAATTCAATTTCAGGTTCATTTCCAAACTCTCTTTCTAATTTTTTTGCACATTCTACTGCTGAAAAACCACTTCCTAAAATTACAATTTTTTTCTTATTTTTTACCAATAATTTTCTCTTATATTTTGAATAATTAAATGGTAGTAGATAAATATTAAAAAATAGCACTAGTTTTTCTTATTTTCTCATAATATCTGAATGTAGGATATCATAAGCTCTTGATGAATCTCTTTCATTTAGAATTATTGTAATATTATCTTGGCTAAAAAATGCATTAACTAATTCTACACCATTTGCATGTAATACCTCTGCGACATATGACACAACATCTGATTGATTTTGTGAATTTGGTATTGAAATTCTTATTTTTGCAAGACCTGTACTAAACATATCTTTTCTTTGTGAAACACTATTGAAAATTTGTCTTATATCTTCCATATCTTCTGTAAGAAATCTAAATGAATCTGACAATCTAAAAAATTCATAATTATTAGTTACCTTTGAAAATTTATCTAAAATAGACATCGGATCCATTTCATTTGAATCCTTTACTGAAAACCTAACATCCATAATTCCATCTGTTAATGCTAGTCTAGCATTTTTCAAAACTGATTCATCTTTCATTTCATCCTTAATTTCAAATGAGTCTGCGTATCTTTTGATTGCAACTACCACAGTATTGAGATTAACCGAATTTCCTAACATTTTTTCTATTTCTGGTTGAATCTTTACTGCTAATGCCGTATAATTGATCAAATCCATTTTCATACAATCATAAATTGAGCGATTTCTTGTTATGATTTCTCTTACAACTTCAGGAATGGACATGGCTGTTCTCATGAAGATTATTATATTATGTCAGTTATAATAGGATTATGTAATATTATGATCTATATTTGTAAATATTTATATAATGTCATAAATATTACATATATTAGATTAATATGACAAGTTTCTTCGAAACCGAAATTGATAGAATCTTCAAAACAATGTCAAATTCATTTTTTGATACAAATGATATTTTTGAAGAATTCAAAGGTAATTCCAATTCTGGCCCAATTTTTTACGGTTACATAATGACTGTTGGTCCAGATGGGAAACCTTCTGTTCAGGAATATGGAAACGTAAAACCAAAACAACTTCCTACTTCAGATACCAGAGAAGCAATTGTTGATACGATTGTTGATGAAAAGGAAAAAGTAGTGAAGATAATAGCTGAAATGCCAGGAGTTGAAAAAACAGATGTCAAAATTTTTGTTGACAAAAATGTTGTTGATATTTCTGCAGAACATGGTGATAAAAAATATCATTCCAAAGTTCCACTACAGCATAAAGTTGATGAAAACTCTGCAACAGCATCTTACAAAAATGGTGTTTTAGAGCTTGTTTTCAAACAAACTGTAGAAAAACAAACTGGTAAAAAAGTGGAGGTTGAATAACTTCCACTTTTTTAGATATTTTTATGGCTAAAAATTGTAGAATACTGTAAATACTATGTAAAATGAGTTGAACTAATGAAACTTTATCTTGATTTTGAACCTTGTAAAGAGTGCAAAGAAATGATGAATGAATTAAGTAGTCCTGAAATGCTTTTTGCTGATGAAAAAACAAGATCTGATCAATCTGCAAAATTTCTAAGACATTTAACTTACAATCACAACGAAGTTGTTCAAGCTGTAATGGAGGATCTTCCAAAACAGAAAAAGGATCAAGAACCTGATTTTTATCAATAATCTAATTTTTTCTTATTTTAGTAAATTCAGCTTTTAAAATTTCTTTTCGAGTAATTTTTAAAACATCATAAATTTTATCAAAAACATCTTCAGTATTATTTCCTAAAATTTTAACAATGATTCCTGATTCATTTGGTAGAATTGATGTACCTATTGAAACTAATTCTGATTTTTGTATTTTTTCATAAATTTTCCCTTCTAGATTCTCTATGTGGGTACTTTTTGTTAAAACATACATAGTTCCAACAATATTGTATTTCCCTAAAACTCCTTTTACTTTCATATTATATTTTTTAGGTTCTATTTTCATATTTTCTAAACATCTAAACTCATTGTTTTGATTTTTACAATATGTTCTAAGATAACAAATATCATAATCGAAATTTTCTTTCATTGATGTTCGTCCAGGTGTTAAAACTTCTGAATAAATTAGAGTTGCATTATCATGTATATTCAAATTCACTTTTTGATAATATCTAGAATTTTTGTATGGAATTATTTGATCTGGAATATATTCCAAGTAACAATTTTCATCTAATGTAATGTTCACTATTTGTGATGCAGAATTCGAATTCATACTATAGATTCTGGTTGCACCTTGTGTAGTAATGTGACTAATTGCTTTATTTTTTAATGTGATATCTGTCTTGTATCTGTCTCCTTGCAAAATTCCACCTGAAGGCGAAATAATATACAAATATGCCATACCTGGAAGTGAACTTTCAGGATATACGGCTCGTTGAATTTGTAAAGGAACTTGTGAAAATTGTTTTGTTATGACTGTTTTTAATTCACTATTTTCTTTTAATTCTACATCTAAAATTCCAACTTTACCTGATTTTCCAACTTCTAATTGTTCTATTTTCATATCATATTTTTTTACTTCTTGTGGAGTTTCATCTGAAATTAATTTTATGTCAATCAAATCTTACACTTTTTTTAAACTTTTTGATTTAGGTTGAGAATCTAATAATAAATCATGAATAATGTGTTCTGCAATTTTTTTGATTCCTTGGTCTGTTTTGCAATTAATAAATTCAAACGGTTTTTCTTTTCTTATTTTTTCAGCGTCTGCTTTCATCATTTCTAAATCTGCACCAACTAATTCTGCAAGATCTATTTTATTTATAATCAAAAGATCACAATTGGTAATTCCTAAACCACCTTTTCTTGGATATTTATCCCCACCAGCAACATCAATTATGTAAATAAAATAATCTGCAAGAATTGGACTAAATGTAGTAGTTACGTTGTCTCCACCGCTTTCAATTATAATTAAATCTAATTCTGGATGATTGTCTTCCATTTCTTCTATTATCGCTAAATTCATTGAAGGATCCTCTCTTACTGCTGTATGTGGACATCCTCCTGTAGCAAGTCCAATTACCATATTTTCTGGTAATAATCCTTTTTTTGTTGCTAAATTATTTCTAATTCTATCTGCATCATCTTTTGAGATAACATCATTTGAGATAATGCTCATACTGTAACCAACTTTAGCTAGTATAGGCACAAGACATTCAATTAACATGCTTTTTCCAGAACCTACTGGTCCTCCAATCCCTATTCTTGGTATATGAGTCATAAAGCGAAAATTAATTTTTATGTAATAAACATTTTAGAATCCATTTTTTCATGTGACATTTGAATTATATCAAACTCTGGTGCAAATTGCCACATATCAAAAAGTGATTTATTAGAATTTTCTTTTAAAGTTTGAATAATTATTGGTTTTGTTTCATGAATAATTTTCTGACCTTCTAAATGTTGAATTAATCCTAATCTTAATGCTGCTCCTATAACACTAACTGTAAAACCATATAGTAACATTGTAAGACTTTTTTCTTTTCTTATTTTTAAAGCATTACAACATATTGCAAATGCAACTGGAAATATACCATGAACCTTTTTTTCTTTAATTGCATTTTGATATTCATTTAACATATCATCATCTTTTACAAATTCTGAAACACATTTAATTAATTGAATTCCTGAATTAACTGATGCCTTTCTTATTTCTTTTATTGGTTTCATAATGAAAGCAACTTCATCTGCTTGAATAATTTCCTCAAAATCTTTTTTTAGAGCATTTATGTAGGTGTTTGAAAGTGCTACACAATCTAAAGGTCCTATTTGTTGTTCAATATTTACTTTAATCATATTTTTAATATCTTCCACTCCTTTAATGTCATTATTAGAAAAAAGAAATTCTAATCCGTTAGATGTTGCATAAAGTCCTGTAGGAAAAAATGAGTCTGAAAGCTGCATAACTGCAAGATCCTCATTACTTTCATCAATGTTCATGTACATCAGCACTTGTATGAGGCAAAAATATTTGCTCTTCTATTTTTAATTCTATATAATCAATAATTTCTATGAAAAGTCTTTGAAATATTTCTAATTCTGAATTTTCTTGAATTGGAAATAATATCATTTTATCCTTAATTGCAATTGGTCTGTGCCTATTTCCAATAATATGGCCTAATAATATGGCTATATTTTGATTATTTTCTTTTAATTTTACTGAAATTACCTTTTCAGGAATTTGTTCAACAACAATTTTTGTTTCATTATTTCCAATAATATCTCCATGTTGAAGTTTAATGCCTGAATCTAGATTAATTCCTATATCTGTGCCTAAATCTGTCTTTTTTCTTAGAATTCTTTTTTCTAAATCAATTCGTGAAATTACTAATTTTTCAAAATTAGTTCGGTCAAAATTAGTCGATTCAAAAATACTTCCTAAAACTGAATTAATTTTTATCATAATTACTTTTTAATTCTGATAAAGTTATAGTTTTGTAATTTATGTTTGAATTATTATATACAGTAATTGAATACTATAACTATTGATGCTTACTCCTAGAGAATTAGAAAAATTAAATATTTTTGTTGCAGCCGAATTAGCTCGTAAAAGACAGGGTAGAGGACTAAAATTGAATCATCCAGAAGCTATAGCTATTATTTCTGATCATATACTAGAAGGCGCAAGAGATGGAAGATCTGTCTCAGAGTTAATGAGTTCTGGAAAACATGTGCTAAAAAAGAATCAAGTATTGCCAGGAGTTTCTGAATTAATTCATTCTATACAAGTTGAAGCTACTTTTGATGACGGTACAAAATTAGTTACTGTACATGATCCCATAGGTGAAATTTAAAATGAATCCTGGAGAATATTTTTTGTCTGAAGAACCAATAATTGCAAATGCTGAAAAAATTACAATTTCGCTAGATGTTAAAAATACTGGAGATAGACCAATTCAAGTTGGATCTCATGCACATTTTTTTGAAGTGAATAAAGCATTAGAATTTCCAAGAAGAAAGTCTTATGGATTTCATCTGAATATTTCTGCAGGCACATCTATAAGATTTGAGCCTGGAGATAGTAAAAAAGTAGACCTAACAGAATTTTCTGGAAAAAGAATTGTTTATGGATTTAGTGGATTAGTAAATGGTTCATTAACTGAAAAGAAAAATGAAGCATTTTCTAAAGCAAAGGAACAGGGATTTTTAGGTATGGAATTATGACATTAACTATTTCTAGAAAAAATTATGTTGATCTATTTGGTCCTACAACAGGTGATCGAATTCGTCTTGCTGACACTGATTTAATTATTGAAATTGAAAAAGATTTGATAAAGCATGGTGATGAATCTGTTTTTGGCGGTGGAAAAAGTATTCGAGATGGAATGGGACAAGCTAGTGGAGTGTTAAGAAGTGATTCACTTGATCTTGTTATTACAAATGCAATAATTTTGGATCCTGTTTTAGGAATTATCAAAGCTGACATTGGTGTAAAGGATGGAAGAATTGTAGGTGTTGGAAATGCTGGAAATCCAAATATTACAGATGATGTAGATATGATAATTTCATCTAACACTGAAATTATTGCTGGAGAAAATACAATTTGTACTCCTGGTACTATTGATACCCATATTCATTTTATTTCTCCACAACAAGTAATACATGCAATTTGTAATGGAACTACAACCATGATTGGTGGTGGAACTGGTCCTGCTGATGGAACTAATGCTACAACATGTACACCTGGAAAATGGAATATTCATAGAATGATAGAATCTGTAGATAACTTTCCAATGAATTTTGGTTTTCTTGCAAAAGGAAATGATTCTATTGAATCAGCATTATTTGAACAAATTGAAGCAGGAGCTTGTGGATTAAAATTACATGAAGATTGGGGAACTACTCCTGCAACAATAAATTCAGCATTAAATGTAGCAGACAAAACTGATACACAAGTTGCCATACATACTGATACTCTAAACGAATGTGGCTTTGTAGATGATACAATTGCAGCAATTGCAGGTAGAACAATTCATACTTATCATACTGAGGGTGCAGGTGGCGGACATGCTCCTGATATTTTAAAAGTTGCAAGTTTATCTAATGTTCTTCCATCCTCCACAAATCCAACACGTCCATTTACTGTAAACACATTAGCAGAACATCTTGATATGATGATGGTTTGTCACCACCTTAATTCATCAGTACCTGAAGATATTTCATTTGCTGAATCAAGAATAAGGGGGGAAACAATTGCTGCAGAAGATGTTTTACATGACATTGGGGTTCTTAGTATGATGTCTTCAGATAGTCAAGCAATGGGAAGAGTTGGTGAAGTTACTACAAGAAATTGGCAAACTGCAGATAAGATGAAAAAAATGACTGGAAGTTTATCTGAAGATAATTCTCAAAATGATAATTTTAGAGTAAAACGCTATCTTGCAAAAATTACTATTAATCCAGCTATCACACATGGAATTTCTAATCATGTTGGAAGCTTGCAAACTGGGAGACTAGCTGATATTGTAATTTGGTCTCCACAATTTTTTGGTGTAAAACCTAAAATGATTATCAAAGGCGGTTTTATTGCTTATTCTTTAATGGGAGATCCAAATGCATCTATTCCAACTACAGAACCAATATTATACAGACCTATGTTTGGATCATTTGGTAAAGCAGTCCAATCAACATCTATAATTTTTACATCCCAATTAGCAATAGATAATGGTATACAAGAAAAAATAAATTGTAATAAAAAATTAGTTGCAGTAAAAAATTGTCGTTTTATTGGAAAAAAAGATATGTTGTATAATGATGCAACACCTAACATTGATGTAAATCCAGAAACATATGAAGTAAAAGTTGATGGAAAAATTGCTACAACTGATCCTGCGACAAAATTATCTTTAGGTAGATTGTATAATTTATTTTAATTTTATAAATGCCCAATTTATCATGTATATAAGAATTATTTATCATAGAATCCTTAAGTACATGTTACCATCAGTTTCCCTAGTGTCTAAACAAAAATCCATCTATGGGTTATCACTTTTAGCTTTAATTGCTATTATTACTATTTCTAGCATTCCTCAATCTGCATATGCAGCAGGTGCAGTATCTGAAGGTTTTGCAGTTGGAGAAGCCTTACCAGAATGGATTGGTTGGGCAATTGTTGTTGGTTTAGGAATGGTATTTGCTGTAATTATTACAGTTGAAGTAAAAATTGAAGAAAAATACCTAGGTGTTAGTCAAACCTCTGAAATGTTTAACACAGCAGGACGAACTATCAAAACAGGTCTTACAGCAGCAGCAATTGTTTCAGCATGGACATGGGCAGCAACTTTACTACAATCATCTACTGTAGCATATCAATATGGTATCAGTGGTCCATTTTGGTACGCAGCAGGAGCATCAATTCAAGTTTTACTATTTGGAATTTTAGCTATTGAATTAAAACGAAAAGCACCAAACGCACACACTTTCTTAGAAATTATTCGTGCAAGATATGGTAACGGCACTCATAAAGTATTCTTGGTATTTGCATTAATGACTAACATGATTGTAACTGCAATGCTTCTACTTGGAGGTTCAGCAGTTGTCAATGGTTTAACTGGAATGAATATTTCTCTAGCCGCTTTCTTAATTCCAATCGGTGTTATGATTTACACATTAGTTGGAGGATTAAAAGCAACTTTTGTTGCAGATTATATGCACACTATTATCATATTTGTAACAATATTGACTTTTGTAACAGCAGTTTACGTCAACACTGACCTTACTGGTGGTGTAGAGGGAATGTATGAAAAGCTAGTTGCAGCAGCAGAATTAAGACCAGTTGAAGGTAATGCTGCAGGAGCATTTTTGACAATGGCATCAGCAGGTGGTTTGATGTTTGGTATCATTAACATAGTTGGAAACTTTGGTACTGTCTTTGTAGATCAAGCATATTGGCAACGAGCAATTGCTGCAAAACCATCAGCAACTGTAAAAGGTTTCTTACTTGGTGGAGCTTGTTGGTTTGCAATTCCATTTACACTTGCAACTACAATGGGTCTGACGGCGGTTGCGCTTGATGTAGATATCACTATGCAACAAGCTCAAATGGGATTAGTAGTTCCAGCTGCAGCAACTGCACTAATGGGTGAAGTTGGAGCAATTATGGTATTAACAATGTTATTCATGGCAGTAACTTCTGCAGGATCTGCAGAATTAATTGCAGTATCTTCACTGGTAACATATGATCTGTATAGAACATACAAAAATCCAAATGCTACAGGTAAGCAACTTGTCAAAGTATCCAGGGCTACAATTGTAGGCTTTGGACTTGGTATGGGTGGTCTAGCTGTTGTGTTACTTGGAATGGGTCTTAGTCTTGGCTTTGTTTACTTGGCAATGGGTATCTTGATTGGTTCAGCAGTAATTCCAATCGCACTTACAATATTATGGTCTAAAACCAACAAAGTTGCCGCAACAGCGGGAGCAGTAGTTGGATTGATAATTGCAGTATCTACATGGGTAATTACTGCAGCATCACTACCACAATATGGTGGTGTTGTTGATTTGGCTAGTCTTGGTGATAACTACTCCATGTTATTTGGAAACGTCGCAGGAATTATTTCAGGTGGTATAATTGCAATAATTGGAAGTCTTGCAGCAGGTAAAACATTCGATTGGAATGAACTTAAAACCAAGATTACTCTTGTCGAAATCTCTAAAGAGCAAACAACTGAAGACGAAGAGACATTGAAGAAAGCCTTCAAGTTTAGTATTAGAGGTGGAGGTATTATGACTTTGATACTAATAATTGCATGGCCAATGCCATTAATTGCATCAGGATATGTATTTGATCTTGGTTCTTACAGTATCTGGGTTGGAATCTCAATAGTATGGGTAACAGTTGCAGCAGCATTTATCATATTCTTGCCAATTATTGAAGCAAGAGGCGGAATCGCAAAAGTCATTAGTGGAAATAAAGCAAAAGGAGCATAATGACCTCATGTACTGGGTGCAATACTGCACTAGGCATTAAAAAATATAATTTTCAAAAACAATGGAGAATTCATGGATATTATTGTAAAGAATGCATGAAAAAAATGGGTCAAGACTTTGATGATAATGGAAAAATAACTATTCCTAAAAGATCGTGTGATTCATGTCATCAAGATTTCTATTTTTTAACTACAACATGGCAAAACAAAAAACGTCACCGATGTTGCGATGTTTGTAAGGATCTTGTAGATATTGAAGCATCATCTGCCAAATATACCGCAGATCCATACTTGCCTCCAGTACCATCTAGAGTTCCAATAATGATGGCTATTTTTGCAGGTTTTGGTATATTGTTAATGATTATTGGTCTTGCATATGTTGTTGTAGTTGCACCAACACAAGACGCCAATCTATTACACATTATTGTTGGAAGTTCTATGACTGGTGGAGGATTTATGTTGGCAAGAAAAATGGTTAAAGTTAGAAATATTATTTTGGGTAAGATATCAACCCCTCAAAAATGATATAATTTTTAAATCACATAACATTTAGAATAATACTATGAGAACAAGTGACCCAAAATATAGAAAATATATGTTTGCTTTAATGGGTATTTGTGCTGCAATTATTGTGCTAGTAAATATGCCAAAATAAATTTTTAATTAAATTAATTATTTTTTAATTGATTCTAAAGAATGTCCACGATTAGTAATCATTTGTTTAACTGCTTCAATTGTAAAATCAATTCCATGTTTATCTTCAAAATGTTCCCTTAATTTTTCAATTAAACCTAAAGTTAATTCTTCATTTATGACAAATTCACATTCATAACCATAATCACCACATCGTAATTTAATTGTCATATTTATTCAAGTTTTCAAAGCTATAAAAACGTCACATAATTTTTTGGCAAGTTATGTAATAAACCCTAAAAGTAATTTAATATTAATTCAAAGGTTAGAATTCATTTTCTTGGGTCAAATTGGGGGTAAATCCTTAATGACTCCAATCATTAATAATTAATTGAAAATGGTGTATTCATATCAAGTAATAAAATTTCAAACAATTTCATTTGTTCAAGGTATTCATTGGTCTCAATCGGTTGCAGATAAGGGAATTCTTTACAAATCCATTAAAGATCCGTTTTCAAAACTTATCGTACAATCACCAAATGGTTTAAAAAAATTATATCATGTTCCAAAGGATAGAACAGTTATTGTAACAAATGATATTATACATTTTCTTGGCGAATCAGCTTAAAAATTATTTTTTATATTCAATTAATAGATTCTACCAAATTGAATTTATATCACTAATTTGTTGCTAGAATATTGTTAGAATTAAATAAAAAAGTATTTGGTGATATTATGACTCAGGAAATTATTGGAGCCGAACCATCAATTTCTGAAATAAAAATAACTTTTGAAAAAGAATTTAAAATTTTAATTGAAAATTTACGTTTAATTTCAAAAGAAAATTTAGAGAATTTATTTCAACAACAAAAAATTTGTGAAAAACATGTTAATACTAGACCTGGTGCAATGGCTTTGAATCAAAGTAAAATTGAACTGTTTAATGATTATAATAACAAATATTTTAAAAAAATTAATGAAAAATTTACTACTTTTTAGAAAAACATTAAATCCAATATTGTAATTATTTTTCTTATTGAGTGCAACTAATTTACTGCGTGAAGATCATAAACAAATTAGACGTTTAGATAAGATTATCATAAAATGTTATACAGATCTATATGCAGGTAAAAATATTCCAATTTCTGATTTAGAAAAAATCACAGTAATTATTGAAGAATTTTTTGATTCAATTCATTATTCACGAGAAGAGAACTCGTATTTTCCATGTGTTGCCAGTTATGACCATTTAAAACAGGAAATACGTGCATTACTAATTGAACATGAATTTTCAAGAAGAATTGCTCTTCAAATAAAAAAACATGTAAAAAAGTGGGAAAATGGTGAGGATGAACGTGAACCAGTTGCCAGATTTTTAAAAACATATTCAATTTATCTTATGGATCACATGAAAAAAGAAGAAAATTTCTTTGATAAAGCAGAGGCTGAAATTATTTCTAAAGAAGAAGAATTTGAAATGTATGAACAATTTAAATCAGTTATGACAATTTCAAAAAAAATGGAAGAAATGATTAAAGAAATTGAATATTTAGAGAATCAGGATTGGGCTAAAAATTAACGTAAGCTCTTTATTAGTAATTTTGGTATTTTTGAATATGAAACCTTTCATTCTTTGGATGACTGGTCTTCCTTGTTCAGGTAAGACTACCATTGTAAAAGATTTGCAGAAAGATATTCCAAATTTGGCAATGCTTGACGGTGATGAACTAAGAGAATGGTTTTCACCTAAAGATTTTTCAAAAGCAGGAAGAGATGAGCATAACAAAAAAGTTGCTCATCTAGCAAAGCTTTTGCTGCGTCATGGTGTTTCAAGTATTGTCTCTTTAGTTTCACCATATGCTGAAAATAGAGAAAATGCTAGAGAAATTATCAATGCAGGCGATCAATTTGCAGAAGTATATGTGAAGTGTTCATTAGCTAAATGTGAAGAAAGAGATGTCAAAGGCATGTATGCCAAGGCACGAAAAGGAGAGATTAAAGGATTCACAGGAATTGATGATCCTTATGAAGCTCCAGAAAAAGCAGATTTAGTAATTGATACTGAAAATGAATTACTTTCAGATAGTGCAAATAAAGTAAAGGACTTTCTTATTAAGAGAAATCTACTCTAATTTTTTAAATTCTTCTAATATTTTTTTATGAATTAACCCATTACTGACTAAAATACCATTTTCATGACACACATTTTTGTTATTATACGTTAATTCATTTCCTAACATATCTGTCATTTTTCCACCGGCTTCTGAAATAATACAATGAGATGCAGCAGTATCCCATTCCTTCATTTTATTTGTTGTAGTAATGTAAGCTTCAGCTTCACCTGAGCTAATTTTTCCAACTTTTAACGAACTACCCACACTCAAAAAATCTTTAATTCCAATTTTTTTAATGAAATCTTTTTCTTTATCTGATAAATGATGTCTCGATCCTACTATTCTACATTTATGAAGTTCATTAATTTTAGTTACTGAAATTTTATCCCATTTGTTATTTGAATATCTAAAAGCACCACAATTTTTTTGTGCAACAAATAATGTTTTTTCTGTAGGCCATGCAATTACTCCGAGAATTGGTTCTTTATTTTGTATTAATGCAATCATTATAGTAAACTCACCAGTTTTATCAATAAAATCAGAAGTTCCATCAAGTGGGTCAACAATCCAAATTACATTCTTTGATAATCTATTTTGATTATCTTCATCCTCCTCAGAAAGTATTGAATGTTTTGTATCTGATAGAATTTTATTAATTATCTCATTACTTTTAAAATCTGCATCTGTAACTGGAGAATTATCTATTTTTGTAAATGTATTGTAATCTTTTTGATAAATCTCTAAAACAGCATCCCCAGCTTCAATAGCTGCTTTTATTGCAATATCTAATTCGGGAATTTTTTCAGAAATTGGAATATTATTCAATTATGTTTTCCTTATGTTGTTAATTCTGGTTTTAATGACCAAGCAATACCTAACATGATAAATGGAATTGACATGACTCCAATTATGCCTAGTATTGTGTTAAATTGAGCATCTGAAACTGCTGGATTATTAATAATCCATGGTAACGGCAACGTAATTACAATCCAAATTGATCCTAAGAGAATTATTAGTTTAACTCTAAATTTTTTCTTATCTTCCATAATATTTTATAATTTCGGGTTGTATTAAATTCATGTGAATCTATTTTATTGATTCGCCACCATCTACTGTAAGTATAGCCCCAGTAATCCAAGATGCATCATCTGATACAAAATATAATACAGCTTTTCCTATTTCTTCAGGTTGACCAATTCTACCTAATGGATGTTCATTATTCATAAATTCTATATCTCTTTGATTTTTTAAAAATGGTTTTGTCATATCAGTATCAACTACTCCTGGACAAATACAATTTACTCTAATTTTGTCTTTAGCATATTCTAATGCCCAACATTTTGTAAGTATGATTAAACCAGCTTTTGATGCAGAATACGCATCAGCATTAAATCCTTGGTATGCTTTTAATCCTGAATCTGATGAAATGTTAATTATACAACCAGATGTTTTTTGTAGGTAAGGAATTGCCTCTTTAGTAAATCTAAATTGTCCTGTCAGATTGACATCTAGTACTTCATTCCATTCTTCTTCATCAATTTCATGTACTTGTTTTATTTTTGGAAATATTCCTGCATTATTTACTAAAATATCTAATTTACCAAATTTTTCAATTGTTTGATTAATTACATTTTTCACTTCATTCTTTTTTTTAATATCACATGGAACTGCTAATGAATTAGGTATCTCTAATTCAGCTTTTTTTAGTTTTTCAAAATTTTTTGATGTAATTACAACTGTTGCTCCATTTTCAGATAATATTTTTGCTATGGCAAATCCTATTCCTCTACTTCCACCTGTAACTAGAGCGACTTTTCCTGTTAATTTCAATAGTTTAAGAATTCAAGTTCGTAATTTATAGATCATTTCTTTTAAAAAATCTTGAAATTATTTTAAAAAATAGATATTTTTAAGTAATTATTATTAAATTTTTTTAAATAAATAAATAAATTTACTATGACAATTAATGTCGAAAGGCACTATTTCTATTGACTAGTTAAAGAGCTCCTCTAACAAAAAGGCAATCAAGCGTCTAAATGCTTGATCACAAGAAGAACTTATTGTTCTCCAGTCATGGGGTTTAGGCCTTTATCTTTATCAAATCTACTGAAACAGACCCTGATACATTTCCATTTGGATTAATAATAATTATAATTTCTTGTGATGAATCAATAATAATTTTCTCATTTCCTTCATATTTCCATGTAAAATATTTTACAGTTTCTGATTCATGAGGAATACCTATGAGAATAAAATTCTCTTCAAATTTATAATTTTGACCAATTAATTTTATTGATAATAATTCTGGGCTACTTCCATTTGGAACAAATCTAAAAAAATATGTTCCTGCATCAATTGAAAATTTATGACTATAAACATCATTACTGTAAAGTTCAGGATTTGCTAAAGTTACATGAAATGCAACATCACTAGATTTCTCTTTTTCATCTAAGTTTATTGAAAATGATACACTAAAAATAATTATTATCAAAATTATTGAAATAATAATAATTTTCTTATTCATATTTTAATCACGAATTTCAGGATAAAAAATATTTTCTCCTAAGTAAACTAAATTTGATACTTTGTTAAGCAATTTTTACACTACAGAGTAAGTAATAATTTTAGAATCGAAATTATGACTGGTTTACAAGCTAAATGGACAGCACCACCAAAAACTGGTTTATCTGATAAAATTAATGATACAATTAAGCCTAAAGGTCCATTAAAACCACGAGTTCAGGAAGGAATCAAAAAATTACAATTACAAATTAAAAAATTGGATTCAATGTTAACTAGTTTACAAGAACGTGATGCTAAGTTATTTCAAAGAATTGTAACTGCAACACAAAATCATGATGTTCAAACTAGTAAAGTTTTAGGAAATGAATTAGCTGAGATCCGTAAAGTATCAAAAATTTTAAGTGGCGCAAGAATTGCTTTAGAACAAATTGAATTAAGATTATCTACTTGTAATGACCTTGGAGATACTGTAGTAACTATGATTCCAACAATGGGATTAATGAAAAATTTAAAATCATCGCTTGGAAAAATAATGCCTGGAGCTGAACAAGAAATTAGTCAGATGGCAGAAATGCTTGGAGGATTTATGAATGAAAGTTTTGCAGGTGATGGAGCTTTTAGTATGGATGAAACTACTAATGCAGAATCTGAGAAAATTTTAAGAGAAGCGTCTGCTGTTGCAGAAAGTTCAACAGGTCAAATGTTTCCTTCAGTTCCATTCAATAGTAAAGAAAAAACTAGTAGTAAATTTTACTAGGTTTTAATTTTCTAGAGAATCTGTTTTCTCTTTAATTTGTTTAACTCTATTTTTTTCTTCGCCAACAATAGCGTCAATACCTAAAAGTTTGTCTCTTAAATTATTAATTATTATAGCTACTTCATCAGCTTCATTTTCTACTTTCAATCTTTTTTCTGAAAGTTCTTGAATTCCTCTACTTTCTTCATTGATATATTCACTGACTTTTTGTAATTTTTCTTTGAGATTTTTAATATCTACTGATTCCTCCTCTATGTCTTTTTCAAGCATAGTTCTTTTTTCTTTGAGATTTTTTATCATTAAACCAACATAATCAATCGCTTCTTCTAATTTTGCACGTTTTCCAATTAATTCACCAATTCCAATGACTGATTCAACATTTTGGGATGATTTTACTTCATTTGTATTCTGGTAATTTCTTTCTTCTACCATTTCTCCGCCTTTTTCTTCTTTGAACTTATCAAACATTTTATGATTTCCTATTGAAATTGGGAATAAAAAGTTATTATAAATCTCAAAACTGACCTTATGAATGAATTTTGATACAAATTTCTATACTTATTTTTCTACTATTTTTGATTAAATTTTCATTTTTGTTAATATTTTGTTATTTTTTTCAGTGAAACATGCGTTCCGCTTTGTGTTCCGCTTTAAAGTTTCAAAATGTTCCTCATAAACAACCACTTTCTATACTATTGCATGTCAAAACAACAATACAGATCCGAAATGGGAATAATGGGTGATATCTTAGACGTAACTGCCAATGGTGGTCGTGATGGAATCATTGTATCTGCAATCTCCCGAAAAGCCAATCTATCTCACTATGCAGTATTAGACAAATGTGAGAAATTAGTAGAAGCTGGCTTAGTAGAATCAATCAGAAATGATAGAAATAGAGTCTTTCAAATTACTGAAAAAGGGTTAAGCTTTTTCCAGGAATTTAAGAGATTTCAACAACTTGTAGAAAGCATGAATCTAAGGTATTAAGCATGACCTCATTAATTGAACCAATTCAATCGAAAAACTCTCTAGGAGACGATGGAATACTTTTTGTAAGGAATGGCAGTATGTTTGATACAATGGTCAAAACACCTCTTTTGGTAGCTAGCATGATTATTGTAGCAGCTTTACTTCCAATCCAATCTTCCTTTAGTTCTCCTAGAGATCTAAATCTAATAATTTACTCAGATGGTACTACCCATGTTAGTATGGAAATTGATATTGATCCTTCTCTTACTGATTATGAATTAAATCTATTTGGAAAAACTATTGATAATTTTGTTGTAATTGGAGATGAAGAATTTCTACTAGATGTTAATATTATTGATGACTCTGCCTTGATTCAAACTTTCGGTTCATCTGTAATTAGTGTTGAATATGATATTTATGATTTAGTATCTAAACAAGGCAAACTTTGGACATTTTCTTTAGATTCGCCAACTGATTTCACACTGCTATTACCAATAAATTCTGCAATTGTTGGAATGAGTAACCTTCCAATCAATATGAAATTAGTTGATGAACAAAATCAAATATCGTTATCCTCAGGTAAAACTGAAATTGATTATTTTTTTAGTACATCTATTGTAAATAATCCAGTATCAGAAATAAAACCTGAAATTGATTATTTTCCATATTTAATAATTATTATAATAATACTGATTGTTTCATTTGGTATTATAATTTTTGTTAGAAATAAACAAAAAAATCTTAATCCAAAAGAAAGTATTCAAAAATCCCAAGAAATTTTAATTTTAGATATTGAAACAATTTTCACTTTAAAACCTAATCTTCGTGAGGATGATAAGGAATTTGTTAAATTTATTTTTAATAATGGAGGAGAAGCTCTTGAAAGTGAATTACGAAAAAAATTTTTACAACCTAGAACTACAATGTGGCGTGCAGTTAAACGATTAGAACGTGAAGGAATAATTGAAATTGAAAAGAAAGATTTACAGAATTTAGTAAAATTGCGCAAGAATATGGAGCAGGAACAATGAAAAAAGTAGCATTATTTGCAATAACAGTTTTACTTTTTGGTACAATATCACCATCATTAGTAAATCATGCGTATGGGCAAAATGATCCAAGTATTTTGTTACGTATTGCTATACAAGCAGATCAACAAATTGTAAATCAATTAAATTTCAAATATGGAAATCAAATTCCAAATAATATTGAAATTTTATATCAAAAAGGTCATTTATCTGTTCAATCATTAAATGAATCGTTATCTAATGATGATATTGAAAAGGCTAAACAAGATTTTCTTTTAGCAATGAATTCATTTATGCAAATTTCCAGAACAATATCTCAATCTTCAGAAAAAATTACAATGACTGCAATTGAATCTGATGAATCTGATAAAAAAATTTCTAATGAACTTGACAGATTAGAAAAATCTGTGAAAATGTTAGAAATAATTTCTAAAAAACATAATGAAATTATACAAAATCAAGATAAATTTGATAAAGTTTATTCTTTAATTAAAGAAATGCGTAATCAAATTGTTACTGGTGAAAATCTAATTAATAATATTATTGAATTACGAGTTCTTATAGATTCAATCAAAAACGATATCCGTGAATCTGTAGCTGAAAAACAATCTAATAATCTTAAACGATTTTTTGAAAAATTAATTGATAAAATAGATCAAAAAGTAATGGAAGCAAAAGTTCTTGGAAGGGATGAAATTGAAATTACTAAAGCAAATGATTTAATTTTTGAAATTAGGGAATTACTTTCACAAAATGAAATTACTAAAGCAAAAACAGTATATTCTGAATTAAAAATTGTATTACAAAATATCGGAATTTCAGTTAAGATAACATAAGCTTCATATACATTTTCTAAAGAGTTTCAACATGGTATCAAAATTAATTATTGTAGGTGTAGGCACTCCAATGATTATAGTTGGTGCTTTAATGGCTTGGTTATTGTCACCTATGGGAGGAGAATTGCAAAATCAAGTTGAATTGATTGGAAGTACTATCGGAATTTTAGGTGTAGTATTCTTTATTTCTGGATTATTTTATACAAAAGAACCTAATATGCTATAGATTAAACTCATTAAATAAATAATGAAAAAAATTAGTATAATTACTTGAACGTAAGATTATTTGAAATATTTACATCCGTAGAGGGAGAAGGTATTCTTTATGGTACAAAGACCCTTTTTGTAAGACTTGCTGGATGTCCATTTACATGTTTTTACTGTGATACTAAGGAATCCTTACCACTTGATTCTGGTACAGAATATACAATTGATGAAGCAAATAAGTTAATTGATTCTAATTTACAAAATCAAACTTATAAAGTAAATTTTACTGGTGGTGATCCGTTAATTCAACATCAAGCTGTTGCACAACTTGCAAAACATATTCAAGATAAAAAAATTCCAACATATTTAGAATCATCATGTTTTGATATTGATCGATTTAATTATGTTTTACCTTTTATTGATATTGTTAAAATTGAATTTAAAACAAAAGATTCTGATTTTGTAGATTCTAAACATTACGACAAATTAATTGATCATACGATGAGATGTCTTGAATCCTCTGTTAAATCTAAAAAAATAACATATATCAAAATTGTTGTAAGTTCTAAAACTCAATTAACTGAATTTAAAAAACTAGTTGATGATATTTTTTCTATTATCTCAAAGGAGAATATAGATGGTTTTGTAATTCAGCCTACATATGGAATTTCTGAGCCCTCTTTAGATCTTTTATTAAATTTGTATGATATAGTATTTCCACATTATATGGATGTTAAGGTTGTTCCACAATTACACAAGTTTATTGGGGCTCCATAATTTTGGCATTAGTCTAAAATACAGATTACGTTCAAATACTAGAAAAAATGGATAAAATTACAAAATGGACGAGGAACGCGTAGAGAAACTTGTAAGAGAATTAATCATTGAAGTTGGCGAGGATCCAACTCGTGAGGGATTAAAAGAAACTCCCAAACGAATTGCAAATATGTATAAAGAAATTTTCGCTGGATATGATACAGATTCACAATTATCTGTACAATTTTCAGAGGATTCTGATGTAGTAATTGCACGTGATATTCAATTCTATTCTATGTGTGAGCATCATATGTTACCATTTTATGGGAAAATTCACATTGCATATTCACCAAATGGTAGAGTTTTTGGAATATCTAAACTAGTCAGATTAGTTGAAAAATATTCAAAGAGACTCCAAATTCAAGAACGTCTAACCAAAAATATTGCTGATGAATTATATTCTCAAGGGGTAAAAGGAGTAGTAGTTTTTGCTGATGCTGAGCACCTTTGTATGAAAATGCGTGGCGTAAAAAGCGATGCAACTCTTTCCTCATCTGCATTTAGAGGAATTTATGAGAATAAAGAAGAAAAAGAGAGCATTATAGCACTTATTAGAAAACGTACTTCAAATGGAACTTTTTAGTATACTCAAAAATTAAATAATCAATATTTTTCACAATCAATATGGGAAAAGCAAATCCATACGTTCACATTCCAAGAGAATCGTTTCCAAATTGGATATGGTATGCAGCAGAGTGTGTAGGTCTAATTGTAATTGCTTTTCTATCAGCAGTTACAATTACTGATACATTTGAAGGATTAACTACTGAACAACATAATTATGTTATTACAGGAATTTTTGCATCATTCTTTTTAGTTTGGTATGTAGTAATTAGAAGTTTAATTCTGAAAAAGAAAATTCTGAAATAAATAATTTATTTAAAATATTTTGTTTTATCTTTAATACCAGCTTTCATAAATGCAATTTTTCTATTATTACAAGATTCACAAATTCCACAATGATATTTTTTATTTTCATAACAACTCCAAGTTTTAAAAATTGAATCCCCCAAATTTTTTATTTCCGATTTTAATAAATCACTTTTTGATAATCCTTTAAGATAAGGTGACCAAATTTCAATATTCTTGCGTATTTTTGAATTTATTCCATCAATTTCTCCTTCATTAAAGGCATTTTCTAATTTTTTTGCAAATTTTGGTCGACAATCTGGATAATTTGTATCCCCTGTATGTGCTCCATATGCGACAAGGGATGCATTAAGTGTAAAAGCCCATGCAGATGCTACAGAAAGAAATACTGCATTTCTAATTGGAACTACAATTGAATATTCAAATTTTGTTGGAATTTTTCTTTTTGAACTTGTTAAAACATTTGAGTCACCATAGAGATTTTTCATAAAACCAATATCAATAACTTTATGTTCCTTTAATCCCAGTTTTTTTGCAAAAGATCTTGATGCCTTAATTTCCATATTTGCTTTTTGACCGTATGAAAATGTAATTCCATATAATTCATATTTTGATTTTAAAAATGATGCCGCACATACAGAATCTACTCCCCCACTAAAAACAATAACTGCTTTTTTCATATTTTATCCTTAAATTATTTTTGTGTGTATTGCACCTCTACTTGGTTTACAAATTATTGTTTCACATTCAATATTTGCTGTTTTGAAACCTTTTGACATTGCAATACAAATTTTTTTTAAATCAAATGAACTTTTTGAAAATGCAATCACTGACGGACCTGCACCACTAATTGTTACTCCATATGCTCCTGCTTTTAGTGCATTTTGCTTTACTTGTTTATATCCTGGAATCATATGTTGTCTTGCAGGCTCAACAATTACATCTTTAATTGAATTTCCAATTAATTTTGGATCTTTTTTTGTAAACCCTACAACTATTGCTGAAGCATTTGATAAATTTAATACTGCATCTGTAAATTTTATTTTTTTAGGAATTACTCCTCTTGAAACTTTTGTTTTCTTTTTTGGAACATCAATTTTTGGAACTGCAATACACATTCTTAAATTCATTGGCGGATTTATTGTAATTACATTTAATGGATTTGTTTTAACAATAACAAATCCTCCTAAAACTGATGCTGCAACATTATCATAATGAATTGTTCCAGCACTAGCTTTTTCACCATATCCCGCAAATTCAACTAATTGATTAGAATTTAATTTAATTTTAAATAATTTAGCAAATGCCACTGCAGTTGCTGCTGCAGATCCAGCACTACTACCCATTCCAAATCCAGCTGGTATTCCTTTTTTAATCTGAATCTGAACACCACTTTTAATTTTTAATTTCATTTTCATATTTTTTATAACTAATCCTGCAGTATTATTTTCTGGATTTGTAGGAATGTTGTCATTCGTAATTATTGTAATACCATTTTTTGTTTTTGTTAATGTGATTTCATCATAAAATGCATCAATTGCTAATCCAAATGTATCAAATCCAGGACCTAAATTAGCTGTAGATGATGGTGCTCTAACAGTTATTTTTTCTACCATTAACCTTCTACCTCCTCGCCTAAATTAAGAATTCTGCTTAATGCACTCTCTAGATTGACAATTCCTTCGCCAGTTAAATTTGAAATTGGAATTAATCCTTGTGCAAACCCACCTAGATTTAACCCTCGTAGAATACTGGTAGTAAGTGCATAAGTTTCACCGTCTGTATCATTAGATATTGCATTTTCTAATGTATTCAAATTTGTTGACCATTGTAGTATGTCTTTTAATTTAGTATCTATTACATCCGTTTTTGTTATTGCATTGACTGTTGGTAAATTAAGTCGTAATCTTATTGATGTTGCAAGTAATGCAATTGATACAAAATTTACAGGTGTAGTAACTATTGAACCATCAAAAAGAAAGATACTTGTTTTTTCATCTGATGTAATATTATCTATGATGAATCTACCACTAGAGCGATATGCAAATAATTCAATTTGGCCTGGTGTATCAACAATCAAGTAATCTGGATTTATGTTGTCAACTTCATTTTGTATTTCATCAATTTTTGATGCAATCAAATCATTTGCCATTACTAGTGCACCATTTGGTCCCAAAGTATATTCTTGCATTATTGAAACATAATCCACATAATCTCTAACATCGATATCGCAATTGTATGGCATACTTTCAACACCAGGATCTAAATTTAGAACTGCAGCAAATGCTCCATTTCGTGAATAATATTCATACAATTTTGATGTTAGTGATGATTTGCCAGAACCAGCTGTTCCAGTAACAAAAATTGTTTTCAATCTGACTTGCTTCTTTTTCTTTGCTTATATTTTAAACTAGATGATTATTGAAGAAATTTTTACTAAAATTAATTTTACAATTATTTTAAATTCAGAATTAATTCAAAAATTAATCTCAATTTACTCATCTTTTTTATGCTTAAATCTAGGCATACAATTGTCAACTTTCATATTTGATTCTTTAAAAAAAATGTCAAATGAACTGGAGAATAGTAGCCGTACCTGCTACACTTATCCCAATAATTCTAATTGCCATTCAATTTGATATTAAAATTGAAGATATTCTTGCAATTGGATTTTTTCCATTTATTGGTGCAATTATTGCAATGATGATTAAATTAGTTTTACAGGGAATTAAATTTGCATATATTACAAGAAAATATCTTGGTAATACTGATTCATTTTTAAAATTAGTTGGTGTAAGAATTGGTAGTGAATTTATCAAATTTACAACTCCAATGTTTATTGGAGCAGAATTTGTTGTAATTTATTATCTAAAGAAAAAAGGAATCGAAATTTCAAAAGGCACATGGATTGCACTTGTTGATATTGTAACTGAAGTATTAGCAGCAGGTTTATTGTCAATATTAGCAGGAATAATTGCAATATTGAATGGTGCATATGTTGTAGGAATAGTAATTTTAGCTATTAGTATTACTATAACGTCATTGTGGGTAGTTATGTTTTTCTTATCTTCTAAACATACATTTCAAGTTCCAAATATTTTAGAAAAACTTGTTACAAAATTAGCAAAAGACAAAGGAATCAAAAGTATTAATCAAACAAATAATTGGATGAAAGAAACATGTTCTATGGTTAGAGAAAATATAAAAACTCCAGAATCTAAAAAAATATTTATAATTTCATTTTCTCTCTCAATAGTTTCATGGTCATTTTATGGAATTTCTTTTATGATTATTGCAATAGGAACTGGTTACATAATCAATCCATTTGATTCAATTATGGCAGTTATGGGTGCAAATGCAATTGGAAATTTACCTATTACAATTGGCGGTTCTGGTTTAGCTGAATTTGGTATCGTAGCTTATCTAAATAATTTAAATCCATTTGATTTTAGCAACACTGAAGGAATTTTAGCTTGGGATGCAACAATTGGTTGGAGAATTGCAACATATTATGTTCCAATATCTATTACATGGTTATTATTAGTAAAATTAGCCTTGAGTAAAATTCCCAAAACCCAAAATTAATAGAAACCACTTTATGATTAAGTGATTTTTTTTATTTATGGATTTTAAAAATAAAGTAGTTTTAATCACTGGGGCATCATCAGGAATTGGTAGACAAACTGCAATAGAATTTGCTAAATTAGGTTCAAATATTATTTTAGTTGCAAGAAGAAAAGATAGACTTGAACAACTTGAAAATGAATTAAAACAATTCAATGTAACTACGTTAGTTTGTACATGTGATGTTTCAAAGAAGGATCAAGTAGAAATCATGTCAAAAATTGTTCTTGAAAAATTTAATTCCATTGATATTTTAGTAAATAATGCTGGTTTTGCAATTTATGGTTCTATATTTGATCTTTCAATGGAGGAAATAGAATCTCAAATGGAAACTAATTATTTTGGTATGATTTATTGTACCAAAAATTTTCTTCCTTTGATGCTTAAGAAAAGATCTGGTCATATAGTTAATGTAGCATCTGTTGCTGCAAGCTTTGGATTACCTGGAATTGCTTCATACTGTGCATCAAAATTTGCCATGTTAGGATTTTCTGAAGGTCTTAAACATGAACTTAGTGGTACTGGAGTTGGAATAACCGTTGTTAGTCCAATAATGGTAAAAACTGATTTTTTTAATCACATATCTTTTGAAAAGATGCCAAAATATTCGTCTACATCTCTTAATTCGAAAACAGTTGCAAAAGCAATTGTGAAAGCTGCAAATTCATCTAGACTTGAAATTATCACACCTTCAATAGTTCGTGTTGCAGTTTGGTTGAAACATACATTTCCTTATTTAATTAATCCAATTTTAGGAAAATCTTTTAAAAATCAAGTGAATTCTACAAAAGTTGATTAGTTTTATTCTTCAATATCATCTTCTGGGGCTTGACTAGAACTACCCTCATCTATTAATTTAATTGATTTCAATTTAAAATCATAAATTGCATTCATTTCAATTTCTTTTTCTTTTTCTAAAAACTCAGAAACTTTTTTACTTAATGGTGCTTTGTGTTGTTCAAAAACAAATTCATAAACAAGTCCTTTTTCTAATTCTGAAATTTTAATTTTTTCTGATAAATCCATTGTGACAATTTGTCTTCCATCTTCTACAGGTTCGTACAATTGTGTATCAATTTTATTATCTTTCTGATATATTTCTAAAACATATCCTGATATTTTCAATTTCTTTGGTTTTTCAAATTTAACATTTTCAATTTCATCTTTAACCCAATCAGGAATGTCATCTTTATTTTTTACCATTACTAGTTCACTACTAATTATCTAAATTTTTGTCTTTTTTACTTTTTGACCACCATTCAAGATAATCATCATTCTTATCATCTCGTGTTCTTTCTTTTTGATTTAGTTTGAATTTAATATCAGAAATTTGTTCTCTTGATGCATATAACCCACATTTTTTACACATGAAATTTTTTGTATTTTTATCCATTTCCATTGGGATTTCAATTTGATCGTATAATTTGTAAAGATCTTGTCTATCTCTGTCTTCTTCAGCAACTTCTTCTTCGTATTTAATTAGAATTTTCTTTTTTGTTCTTGCTGTACATTCAGGACAATTAGGCACTAAAATTTGGATAAATTTTTTCCATAAAAGCGTTCGCACTTTCTTTATTTGTTCATATTTTATCTGACACGCGGATTTTTTCATCATCCCCTTGCGGTCCGTTCGTCCATCGAAATCCCGCGTGCCAGATGACAAAATTCCTAAAAATAACGTATTATCTCTTTTCTTCTAATATTTCAGATGCAATTTTTGCTGAATTTTCAGCTCCATTAGGAACAAAATTCCTTGAAAATTCCTTTAAATTATCTTCAAAATCGTCATAATTTTCTTTAATTTTTGAAATTGCTTTTACTACATGTTTAGTTTTGATCGCTAAAATTCCTAGATTTTTCTCTTCAGCCCATTTAATATTATTGGTATGTTCATCATATATTGGAATTCCGATTATTGGTTTTGATTTTCCACCCATAATTTCACCCATTACGGTATGTGAACCATTAACAACTGCATATTTAGATAAATTCAAAATTGTATCTTTTTCCTGTTCTGATAGAAATCCAATATCAATTTGTATCCAATCAATCTTTTTTTCTAATGCATCTAAAATTGAATATTTTTTACCATCTATACCTAATACTGAATCAATACTTGATTCATTTCGTGCATGCGAGATAATTCTTTTCTCATTTCTCATTTCATTTTGTTGAAATACCTCTTCATATCTTTGTCCAGTTGCATCATTTGAAGATTTATTTCCTGTTCTCATCCAATATCCAAAATTATTATTTTTAACTAATTTTTCTAGATCTGTTGTCGGTGAATTTTGAATGATTTTATTACTTGAAAAATGACCAACATAAAGAACTTTATGTTCAGATTCTTTTGTAAAATTTAGATTAAATTCACACATAGTATATGGGGGAGGAGAATCCGCAACAAGAATTTTTGTTGCTTTATTAATTTGTTTTGCGATAAAAATTAATGATGGATAAAGATATAATCTTGAATTATATAATTTTGGTCTAAATTGATTTGTAACAAATAAACTTGGAATATTTCTATTATTTGCTAAAATATTTGATCCCATGTCTCCATCATTTATTACTAAATCGAATTTTTCTTTATTGTACAGTTTTCTCTCTTCTCTCAAATAATTAATAATTTGTTTTATGAGTGATGGATTATTTGCAATTGGTAATAATATGTTAATTAATGATTTTGAAATACTAGGTCCAAATTTTCCATCAATTGGTGTAGGCATTAGAATTTCATGAATTTTTTCTTTTTTATTAGGAAATTTTTTTAATAATTTTTCATATACATGATCTTTGCTTGAGAAATGAACATCTAATTCATCTTTTATTTCAATTGATAATGCATCATTTAATCTCATCATTCTAGAATAATGACCACTTCCCCATGGATAGATGAATTCTCCTATTTTGAGCACAATTTTTTATTAAATATGGTGTTTAAATTTTCAATGATTTTCATTTAATGAGTCTAAAATATCATGAACATTATTTACTCCTAATTTAACAACAATTTCTTGTTTTGTTTTGAGAGCAGATTCTACAACAGTTTTAGAAAATTTAGGTACATCATTCAAAGTAATATTGATCATTTTTTCTAATTTTTTGATATTTCGTTCCAATCCTATTTCTTTTGCTTCTCTAAATAGTTCATTATCTACACCCGTTAACGGAATAATTGGAATTTTATTTTTATTAAATACGTGATTTAATGCATTATCAATAAAATTTGCAGGAAAAATCAGTGGTGATAAAGATAAGGATATTTTTTTGTTTGAATGGTTTAACATAATTTCTATTATTGAATTTACATAAATTAAGTAATTTTTTATTCCATTTGATTTTATTTTTAAATAATAAAACTCTAATCCAATTTTTTCTTGTACCAGTCTTGGAATTATCTGATTAATGATTTTAGCTAAATTCATTAATTCAGATTTTTGTCTATAACAAACTATGATTTTTGTATCATAACCTTGTTTAATTGTTTCATAACATGATACTGCAGAAATTTCATCATAAATTGCACAAATTATTTGTTGATTCTGTGATTGATATGGAATTCCACCTTTACCCTCATCTGAAAAAATACAAATGTATGCATTATTTTTTGTCAAGTATGTATAAAGTAATTTATCAAAATTTTCATCAGTTCCAGGATGAGCCCCTAAATTAGATTTTTTTCCTATTATGTTAGATGTTGCAGCTATTTCTACATCCTTAGTTACAAATCCTTTTGATATTCCTTCTACTTTCACTAAAAATTTTTCGCCTTTTAAGAGTAAATTACCTCCAATTGCTGTAATTTCTGAAATAATATTTTGAAAATCATTGTTTACTTTTCTTGCAATCGCAATTTTTTCAATACCAAAAAGTAAATTGATAGATGATGATGCAAATACAGGATCATTTGCATCAACTAAAATAATGTCTCCATCACGTTTTACAGAATTATATTTTTGATTTTTTATTTCAAGAATTTTCTTAATGTTTTTTATTAATTGAGGAATTTTATTTTTAGAAAATATACTTGGAAAAACTACCACATATGATATTTCATTCATCTTTTCTCTTTTGAATTCTACTTGTTTATAATTTAGCATAAATTTTTGGGTAATCAATATAAAAGAAATATTTTAAATGAATATGTGACAAGATTTACTCAAGAACAAGTAGACCAGCTTAATTCTACAATTAAAACAACTGAAGAAGCTTTGCAATGGGTGTCCGATAATTTACACCCCAAAGTTGCAAAAGCGTCAAGTTTTGGTGCAGAAGATGCAGTTGTAATGGATATTATGTTAAAAATTAACCCTAATTTTCGATTTTTTACTCTTGATACTGGTAGACTTCCACAAGAAACTTATGATATCATGGATATTGTTAGAAAAAAATATAATATTTCAATTCAAGTTCTATTTCCTGATACAAACGAAGTTGAAGAAATGGTAAAAGAAAAAGGAATGAATCTTTTTTATGAAAGTGTAGATAATCGAAAACTTTGTTGTGAAATTCGTAAGGTTCATCCTATGAATAAAATGTTGAATACTTTGGATGGTTGGATAACAGGATTGAGACGTGATCAAACTAAAAATCGTGAAGATGTTACAATTTTTCAGTTAGATAACGGACATGGCGGAATTTTAAAAATTAATCCAATAATTAATTGGACATGGGAACTAATTCAAGAATATATTAAAAAAAATAATTTACCATACAATAGTCTTCTTGACAAAGGTTTTCCAAGTATTGGTTGTGAACCTTGTACTAGAGCAATAAAGCCTGATGAGGATATTCGTGCAGGGAGATGGTGGTGGGAAAAAGATGGTAACAAAGAATGTGGCCTTCATATAGAGCATAAATAAAATATTAAACATGTTAGAAAATAATTCAATTAAAGCACATGGTGGAGTGTTAGTTAACAGAATCACTAAAATTGATTCTACAGGATTATTTTCAATCAATATTACTGAAGATTTAGCAAACGATGTAGAAAATATCGCAGATGGTATTTTTAGTCCTTTAGAAGGATTTTTGGGGAAACAAGACTTTGAAAGTGTTGTATCACGTGGAAGATTAGCCAATGATTTAGCATGGACTATTCCAATCGTGCTTGATGTAGATAAAGAAACTGCTTTTAAAATGAAGGATGCACAAGATGTTTTATTAAAAAATCCAGACGGTATTGGAATTGCAGTATTACACGTTAATGAAATATTTACTTTTGATAAAGAGAAAACCGCTCAAGGAGTTTATGGTAGTACTGATTTATCACATCCTGGTGTAGCATATACAATTTCAATGAAAGATTTCTTGGTTGGTGGAAAAATTGATTTTATTCAAAGACCTAATGATACCGAAATTAGAAATAATAGATTAACACCAACCCAAACACGAGAATCTTTTGCAAAAGCTGGTTGGAAAACAATTTGTGCGTTTCAAACTAGGAATCCACCACATGTAGCACATGAAATGCTACAAAAGACATCAATAACAACTCGAGATGGTGTATTTGTTAATCCTGTAATAGGTATGAAAAAATCTGGTGATTTTGTAGATGAAGTGATTGTAAAAAGTTATGAAATTATGATAAAATTATACTATCCTGAAAATAGATGCAAACTTGGAACATTACATACACAAATGAAGTATGCCGGTCCAAAAGAAGCAATACATCATGCAATTATAAGACAAAATTATGGTTGTACTCATATCATTATAGGACGTGATCATGCAGGTGTTGGAAAATTTTATGATCCAATGGCAGCACAAAAAATCTTTGATATTTATCCAGAGTTAGAAATTTCTCCAGTATTTTTTCCAGCATTCTTTTACTGTAGAAAATGTCTAACCTACACAACTCCAAAAGCATGCCCGCATGATGAAGATGTAAAAGAGCAAATCAGTGGAACTTCATTGAGAGAAATGATTCAAAATGGGCAAGCACCATCTAAATTTATTTTAAGACCTGAAGTGGCACAAGTAATTTTAGATCATACAAAACCTTTTGTTGATTAGATATTTATTCAAATTAATTTAGATTATTTTATGAAGTATATTATTTCAACAATTTTATTTCTTGGATTTTTAATTACTCCTGCATTTGCCCAAGAAGTTAATCCCTCTTTAATTATTGAAACTATGGAAATTTCTGCTGAAAAATTCAATACTGTAATGCGAAATGCACCAATAATCCCTTTAGATAATCTTCATAGTATTAGTTGGCAAGTTACTATTGACAATAATTTACTTTATGCAAATCCAAATGGAAATGCCGTTTTTAGAATTTATGATAAAGACGATATTAAATTTATTGAAGTTGGTATGGGTCCACAACCTGAAAATAAATTTTGGGTTGCAGTACAAACTCCTGATGAAGGATACATTGTTGTTCACAAGGATTTAGATAGAGGATGGTACCCTCAAGCAAAATCTATAGTTTCATTTACAGATAGAGCAGGATTAACTGTCAATAACGGAGCAAGAATAGTTGTAACTAATTTAGATATTGAAAAATTTGAAATTGAATCATACTCAGTACATGGAATGGAAGGTAGTACTGATCCGCCTGCAATAAACTCTGGAGTTATGATTGTAGAAATACTATCAGGTGATCCTGGAAAGAATTTATTTGCATTTTTCCCATTTTATGTTGCAATAGGAATTGGAATTATAGGTGCAACATTATATTTTACTAAGAAGCGTTCTTAGTTTTATAATATTTACAACTTTTTTTAATTTTACAAATGTCACACATTGGGGAAATCGGTTTACAAATATTTTGACCATACATTACAAATGTATCGTTAATATCAATCCAAAATTTTTTGTCTATTTTTTTCATTAACTCTTGTTCTGTTTCTTCAGGATTCTTTGTATCGACTAAACCTAATCTATTTGAAATTCTATGAACATGGATATCTACTGGTATTGCTGGTTTTTCAAATGCATAGACTAAAACACAATTAGCAGTTTTTCTTCCAACACCTGGTAATTGTACTAGTGTATCAAGATCCTCAGGAACCTTATCCTTGTATTTTTTATGAATTATTTTAGCAACTTCTATAATTCTTTTAGACTTTACGTGAAAAAATCCAATTGATTTAATTATTTTTTCGACATCCTTGATTTTTGCATTTGCAAGATCCTTTGGATTTTTGTATTTTACAAATAATGCTTTTACAACTTTTGTAGTTGTTTCATCTTTAGTTCTTGCAGAAAGTATTGTTCCAATTAAAATACTAAATGGACCTGTTTCAGCATTATGCAGATCTCTTAATGCTGTAATTCTTGGTGGTTTTACAGCATTCATAGTATCTTTCATACCAGAAAGTATTTTTTCCATTTTCAACTGAAATCTACGTACAAGTATTATAACTGTAATAACGATTATCTACCATGGAATTAACTCGAGAGGAGGAATCTGCATTAAAAGGTGAACAAGGTGAAATTATGCAAATGGCATATAGAATTTTAGTTGCAACTGGTGAAGCAACAGATGCTGAAAAATTAATTCCCATTGAATGGGCTCATCTATCAGGTGTAAATTATAACACTATTGGTGATGCAGGGGAAGAATTTCTATCTACAATTAGTAAAAATGCTCGAGTTATAGTTAAAACTACTTTAAATCCAATGGGATTTGATATTGATAACGTATCTAATTACAATTTAGATGAAAATTTTATTTCTAAACAACTATCAATTAGAAATTCTTATGTAACAATGGGGGTAATTCCATCATTTTCTTGTATCCCATATGAAATTTTTGATATTCCAAAAAACGGAACACAAGTTGCATTTGCAGAAAGTAATGCTGCAATTCATGCAAATTCTTATGATAATTTAAAAACGAACAAAGAAAGCGCGTTTAGTGCAATAGCTAGTTCAATTGTCGGTAAAAGTCCTTACTCTTCATTACGTAAAGAAGATACACCAAATATTACAATTCGAATGAAAGTCAAAAATCCAGATGAATTAACATATGGGATGTTGGGATTTTATGCTGGAAAAATAGGTGACACGTCTGTAAATATTTCTGGTCTTGCAAAAATGGATCAAAGACAATGTAAAGCTATGTGTGGTGGAATGGGAACATCTGGAACTTGCGCTAAATTTAATTTTGGTGAAGGTGATCCAAATACTGAAAAAATAGATTTTGATGAAAAAGAAATGTTAAAAGTTCATGATGAATTAAATACTGCTGAAAAAGGTGATTTGATTACACTAGGAAGTCCTCAATTAGGTTTAGATGAAATTTCTGATCTCACTGCTAAGCTAAAAGGTCGTTCTTTTCAAAAAAGATGTATGGTTTTTTTACCAAGAACCGTAAAGGAACAGGCACAAAAAATCGGTTACATAACGGAACTTGAGCGTGCAGGGTGTGAAATTCTTTCTGATTGTTGTACATGTCTAACTCCATTGATATGTAAAGATGACATTGATGCAGTTACTACAAATAGTATCAAAGGTGCATTCTATCTTAAAAATTCTAATGGTGTTGATGTAAATTTAAAATCGTTAAAAGAAATTATTGAAGATGAAACAAGATGAATAAAATTTTAGTTGCAGGCAAAGTTGAAGGTATTGTTTTAAAATCTAATGATCCAATTAATTTTTTAGGAACAGTTGATAAAAAAACTGGAATCATTACAGATAAGAATCACACTCTTTTTGAAAAATCAATTAAAAATTCAATTTTAGTATTTCCATCTGGTGTTGGCAGTAGTGTCGGTGCATATACTATCTATTCTATAAAATCAAACAATACTGCACCTATTGCAATGATTTGTAAAAAAGCAGATCTAACAGTTGCCACTGGATGTGCTTTGGCAAATATTCCATTAATTACTGTTACAGATGAGCAATTTGAATCAATTAAAACTGGAATGAAAATAATACTTGATACTGATACAACTACTCTAATTCATTATCAGTAGAATTTTCTTTTTCTAAATCCCCTAAACTAATTTCTTTAATTTGACTTTTACCAGCAGGTAAAGCACGAACAAATTCATCAATATTTATTTTTCTTGTAATATCCTCAAAAATTTTCAAAAATTCAATTCTTATTTTTTTTGCACATTCTGCCATTTCTAATCCATTTGGCTCAATTATTGCATAACAAATAGATTTTTTTTTGATTGGTTCTGGCGGTCCACATGTCAAGACATAATCATTATCTTCAAGTTTCATTATTCCCATAGCTAATTTCAGAGTCTCTGATTTGATAAAATTTCGTTGTCCTTCTATTGTAAATGAGCCTTTAGGAAGAAATTCTCCACTAGGTGCAGATTTTTTTATCTGTTCTGGATTTACCCAGTAAGCACTAACTCCGTACAATCCTTCTCTCCATGCTCTACTAAAACAAACAGTTGCATGTGCAATTTCGTTCATTGTTGAATCTGGTACATTTTCCGCATTCTTTAAAATAAAAAATGGAGAACCGAAAATATCTCCATGAAATACTTTGTCATTTTTATCTAAATGTTTTCTAATTACTGCAGAATTTGATGCTGCATCTCTACCACCAATTGCAAGAAATTCATCAGAAGTTGTAAACCATCTATATCTTTCATACCAATTCTTCTTTCTAATTTCTGTAACAACTTCTAAATTTCTTTCATCTTCAGTTTGACCTTGAAATTTCTTTAATTTTTTTTCTGTTTTTTCTTTAATTATTTGAATTGAATTAATGGCACTTGATTGTTTTTTTGCTTGATTAAATAAAACGGATGCAATTGATTGAAGTGGTGAATCTGTATTTATTTTAATTTTTTCATCATATACAACGATCATTGAAATTCCTTTTTCATTAATCAACTTTGCATTATTAGTTACCAAAATTTCTTGTGCTAAACTATCTTTTATTGAAAAAATTCCTTTTGAAACCATTTCAAAAAGTGAATTTGCAACATTTGTAATATTTTTTGATTTTTCTTTTACTATTTGAATTGCTTTTTCTTGTTCAGATATTTGAGTTTCTAAATCTTTAATTTTTTTATCTGAACCACTAGATTGAATTGATTTTCCTGTATCAACTATATTTTTTGTGAATACTTTATCTAATCCTTCAATAAATGAATTAACATTAGTTATTTTACCTTGTAAATTACCTAATTTTACTGGAAGAACTTCAATTTTTTCATTTTCAATTATTATTGGTTCATGATTTCCTGTGACAACATCTGAAACAATTTTCTTTGTTGTTTCATAAATTTTTGTTATTTCCTCTTTTGTTAACAAATTTCCAATTTTTTTAGGATCTATATTTGTAATTTCAAATATTGATTCAACATATTTTTTTGGTAAACCCAATGTTCTACCAAACCATTTAGCAGAAATTAAATCAGTATTCCTTAATTCATCAAAATTTGATTCAGTTATATTAAAAATATCTAAATTATTTTCTGGCGGTTGTGTGTATTCTAATCCTATGCTTAGTTTTCTATGTCTAACTTCTATTGAATGTTGTAATGCTAAAATTTTCATTTCATTATTACAAAGTAAAATATTTCCATCTGCAAAAAATTCCCCTACTAAAATTAATTCTTTTCCAAATCCTTCAAAAGTAAAATATGCAATTCTTTCTGCTCCTATCTGTTCAATTTTTTTTAATTTTAATCGAAGTAAATCACTTCTTAATCTCTTTAGTAATCTATTTGGTTCCATTTGCTCAATTTTTAGTTTAGTTAACCATACACCTGATGTTGAAATCATCATAAAGAGATCGCTTTTTTCAGTGTGATGAAGTTTGAATAGAATACTATCCTTTGTAATTCCATAGATATTGCTTACATAGTATCCTTGAACTTGTTCAGAAATTTGATTTACTAAATATCTTAATTCTATACCAGCTAACGCCATAATTATCATATTTTATGTCTGAAATTATATCCTTGCTTTATTGCGCTTGAATTTTTACCAAAGATATTAAACTCGGTTCGCTTGATTTATGCTAGAAATTTACTTTGGCCAAATTTAAAAAGAAAAAATCTGCACCTATGCCTGGATCTGATGGTTCTAAAGATAAAATTGCAGATATTAATAATATTCCTGAAACAGAAAAATCTGAACCAATAACAAATAATTCTAAAGATCCACCGATAATTAACGCAGCTACAAATGAAAAAAATAAAAAATTATCTACATTATTTTGGATGCGTATTGGCTTAGGAATTATTGCTGGTATTGCCACCACTTTCATTTTTGAAGATATTGAGGGTGAAGAAAGAAGATGGGCATCAATTGTATTTATGATAATAGTATTTTTTGCATCAATTATAGTTGCAAAAAAAATGAACATGCAATTACCCTCATCAGATAGAAAGAAAATTGTTACACAGGGTATAGGAAGTTATGTTTTTTTGTATCTGTTTGCATGGATTGTAAGTTATACATTAACACATCTTGGTGACATCTCTACAGGAATTAATTTATAAAAAAATTAAAAAAGTAGGAAGATAATTTATGTGGAATTATAAAACACCCGGAATACCTGATGAATATTTTGAACGTACCGAAAAAGTTCCAATTACTAAAGAAGAAGTAAGAACAATACAACTTAGCAAAGCAAGATTAAAACCAGGTCAAATTGTCTATGATATTGGTTGTGGTAGTGGATCCATTTCTGTTGAAGCAGCATTCCAAATTGAATCAAGTGGTAAAGTAATAGCGATTGATTATGATGAAAATGCTGTCGAATTAACTAAAAATAATTTAAAAAAATTTAATCTTACAAATGTTGCTGTGATTTTTGGTAATGCAAAAGAAATAATATCTAAACTTGAATCTGCTGATGTTATTTTTATTGGAGGAACAGGTGGAGATACTGTAGAAATAGTCAAGCTTTCTGAAAATCAATTAAAATCTGGTGGGAGAATTGTAATTGGAATTATATTAATTGAAACTCTCTACTCTGTACTACAAATTCTTGACAAATTAAAGTTTGATTCTATTGATATCACTCAAGTTACTATTTCTAAGAGTAGAAAAACTACTACTGGCACAATGATGTTAGCTAGAAACCCAGTTACCATAATATCTGCCACTAAAATTTAGTCTAGATTTTTAATTGGGTAAAGAGGCATGATTTTCATGCCTGGATTAATTGGAATTGGAGTAGGTCCTGGAGATGTAGAGCTACTTACAGTCAAAGCTGTCAAAGCAATTCAAAATGCCGATATAATTATGTGTCCAGCTTCTAGCGAAACACGACCTAGTATTGCACTATCTGTTGTTTCATCTATAATTGATAAATCAAAAAATCAAGAAATTATAAAATTAATTTTTCCAATGACTAAGGATAAAGATATTCTAGAAGCCTCTTGGAAAAAAAATGCAAAAATAATGGCTGAAACTGTTTTAAAAGGAAAAAATGTTGTATATCTTACAATAGGTGATCCATATCTTTACAGTACATGGATTTACATGCATAGAGATTTGAAAGAAAAATATCCTGATATGAATATCAGTGTAGTACCAGGTATTGTATCAATATTTTCATTTGCATCAAAAGTTGGTGTTAGTGTTGCGGAAGGTGCTGAAAAAGTTGCAATAATACCATCTTGTTATGATTTATCCAGTGTGAGAGAAATTGCAAAACATTCTGAATCAATGATATTTCTTAAAGATGGAAGATATTTCGATAAAGTAATTCAAGTTTTAAAGGAATCTGGTTTTCCAGATGATTCCATTTTTGCAATTGGACAAGATTTGGGAACAGAAAATGAAATTATAAGAACTATGAAATTAGGTGAAGTAAATGATGATTCCTTAACAACAAAATATTTTTCAATTTTGGTGGTAAAACGTGTCTAACGTATTTTTTGTTGGTTGTGGTCCTGGTGATCCTGAATTAATTACAGTAAAAGCAAAAAAATTAATCCAAAAAGCTGATGTTGTAGTTTATTCGGGTTCGTTAATCCCTGAACCCATTTTAAAATTATGTAAAAAAGGAAAACTTCATGATGCTGCAAAATTAGTTAGAGAGGAAATTTTTGAGTTATTATATAAAAATGCAAAAAAGGACAAATTAGTTGTTAGATTGCATGATGGTGATCCTGCAATTTATGGTGCAATTAGAGAACAAATTGATAATCTAGAAAAAAAAGGAATAGCATCTACTGTTGTGCCTGGTGTTACCTCTTTTTTAGCCTCAGCTGCAGCACTTGGAACTCAATTAACATTACCTGGAGTAACTCAAACAATGATAATTACCAGAGCAGAAGCAAGAACTAAAGTTCCTAAAAGAGAACAAATTTCTGAACTTGCAAAACATCAAGCAACATTAATTTTTTATTTGAGCGTTCATCTATTGAATAAAATTTCAAAGGAAGCAATCGAGGGTGGATATAAAAAAACAACACCTGTTGCAGTTGTTTATCGAGCAAGTAGAAAAGATCAAAAAATAATTATTGGAACACTGACAGATATTGCAAGTAAAGTAAAAGCTGAAAAAATTACAATGACTGCTATTGTAATTATTGGTGATGTTATAAAACCAAAATCTTATGAATATTCAAAACTTTATGATAAAACATTTAGTCATGGTTTTAGAAAAGCTAAAACTAAGTAGATAAATAATTTATTTTATTATTAATACCAATATTATTTAATTTATTTCTAAAGTTAATTATATTACCAGATGTAAAAATTTTTAATGAATTTCTTTTTGATTTTTTATTTTTAATTTTTTGCAAAATCTTTTTTGCAATTAAATTTCCTGGATCAATAAATTGTGTTTGTGGAAATTCTTTTTTTAATAATGTTTTTAAAAATAATAAATGAGTACTTGATAGTGTAATAGTATCAATTTTTTCTGTAGTAATATAATTTTCTAAACTTTGTTTAATTATTTTTCTACAATAATTTTTTTTATTAAGAAATTTTCCTGATTCCACTAAATCCACAAGATTTGATCCATTAATTTTAAAAATTTTATATGATTTTGGAATATTATTTTCTTTAATATAATTTTCAAGCCCTTTACTTTCAATAGCAGATTTTGTTGCAAGTATTCCAATTTTTTTTGATTTAGATTTTTTTAGAGCTAATTTTAAAGGAGGTTTGACGTCTACAATTTTCTTTGTTTGTAAATTTAACATCAAACTTGGTGTATTTGATGCAACAACAATAATGTCAGGTGCAAATTTTTTTTCTAATAGAATAATTGTTTTTTTAATTATTGAGGCTAATCGAGCCTGAGATTTATTCCCATATGGATAATTTTTCTGATCAGCAAAATACACAATCTCTGTTTTTACAATTTTTTGAATCTCTTTGATTATTGAAAGTGAGCCTAATCCTGAATCAAAAACAACAATTTTTGCCAATAATTCATTTTGATTTATCATCAATAATAATTTGTTAGCTAAATTTACTCAAAAACTGATATAAATTTACTCTACCCATTAAGTGTATTTTTTTAAATTCCTTATCATGCCAAACTTCGGTAAACAATGGGCTACAACAGACACCCAAAGTGTAACTAGCAAAATCCACGAAGCAGTAAAACCACAAGGTGCATTAAAGCCACGAATTCAAACTGCAGTTAACAAACTACAAGTCCAAATATCAAAAATGGACTCCATGTTAGGTAAATTGCATGAAAGAGATGCAAGTCTCTTCCAAAGAGTCGTGACCGCAATGCAGCAACACGATACTACTACGAGTAGAGTTTTGTCTAACGAATTAGCTGAAATTCGTAAAGTTACAAAAATGCTTGGCAATGCAAGAATGTCATTAGAACAAGTTCAACTAAGACTCACGACTATTCATGATCTTGGTGATGCTATGGTAGCAATTGGACCTGCGATGTCTACAATGAAGGGATTGAAGTCATCACTCGGAAGATTCATGCCAGAAGCTGATTCAGAATTGAATAGTATGACACAGACACTCAATGGTCTAATGATGGACTCCCTAGCAGGAGACTCATTTAGTATGGAGACTGGAGCTTCAAGTGAGGAAACAGATAGAATTCTTCAAGAGGCATCTGCAGTAGCTGAGCAACAGATAGGAAGTAAATTCCCATCTGTACCATCCTCAACAGGACTTTCGTCACAAATTTCATCTAATTCATCCTTTGATTAGATAATTGAGATTGGACGATAGTTACTCTTTTTATTTAATTTTTCTAAAAATTACAAATCTAATATAATTAAATTATTTGTATAGTTAAGGAAATCCTACTGCTTCTAATATAATAGAATCAATTTTAGAAATATCTATTCTACTTTGTTCCATAGAATCTCTTTTTCTAATCGTAACTGTATTGTCCTCTAATGTTCGGTGGTCAACTGTAATTGCAAATGGAGCTCCAATTTCATCTAATCTTCTATATCTTCTACCAATTGCACCTGAATGATCTAGGAATGCATCAAATTTTCTTTTAATATTATTGAAAATTTCATCAGTTTTTTCTTTTAATCCATCTTTTTTAACTAATGATAAAATTCCAACATGAATTGGTGACAAATATGGTTTTAATGATAGAACCATCCTTTCATGTTCTTCATCGTTTTTTAATGAATGTTCTAAAATTGTATATAGACTTCTGTCAATTCCCATAGAAATTTCAAATACATGTGGCAAAACTTTTTCATCATTATCCATAACCTCAAATTTTTCTTTACTCATTTTTGCATGATTAGATAGATCATAATCAGCTCTATAGTTACATGCTACGAGCTCAAGCCAACCAATTGTAGTTTCAATTTCAAAATCAAATGCAACTTCTGCATAAAATGCTTTTTCCTTATCTCCCAATTTTCTAAACCTACTTTTTGAAATATCAATACCTGTTTTTTCATAAAATTCTGTTAAAATTCCTAAATAATATGCTACAAATTTGTTTGGAACAGCTCCTGATTCTACTGCTTCTTTACATGTCATAGCAATTGGATCAGCATCTGTTTGAACTCTGATTAAGGTATTTTCTATCTCAGAAAATTTTTCAACTTCATTTAATCTTCCAGGATTACAAAATACTTCAATTTCTGCTTGATAAAATTCTCTCAGACGAAGTAAACTTTGTCTTGGTGCTATTTCATTTCTAAAACTTTTTCCTACTTGAGCAATTCCTAGTGGAAGTTTTCCTCTCATAGTTTTGAAAAGTCTAGGAAAATCAACAAATATTGATTGACAAGTTTCAGGTCTAAGATATGCTTCCTCTTCTTGAGGACCAATTCCTACTTTAAACATCATGTTGAATTTTTTTGTTGCACTAAAATCACCTTTACATTTTGGACATTGTATTTTATTTTCTTTAATTGCATTATCAAATTCATTCAAATCTGCACTTTCAGGAATTTCAATATTTGCAATTTCTGCAATTGTTCTATCTGCTCTATATGTTGAATTACATTTTGTACATTTTATGATTGGATCTACAAAATTACCTAAATGACCTGATGCCTCAAAAACTGATTTAGACATAATTTGTGAACCATCTATTTCCATCATTCCATCTCTTCTGATTAATTCTCTTCTCCATAATTCAAGAAATTTATTTTTTAAACTAACACCTGATGGACCATATTCCCAAAAACCAGCATTAGCATCTGAGTAAACTTCACAACTAGGAAAATAAAATCCACGTTCAAGTGCTAATTTCATTACTTCTTCATAATTCATTATTTAATTTCCTCAACAATTTCATACACTTCTATGCATATCCTTTAGCTATTTTGATATTTTCAAAATCATCTCTATCATCATCAATAGGAGTTTCTAAAATTATTGGAATTTCTCTCTCATTTGCAAATTTTACAACAGATTTCATACCTGCTTCTCCAATTCCGCCTAATCCTAAATGATAATGTCTATCAAGATTACATCCAATTTCTCCTTTAGCATCATTTAGATGAAGAATTTTCAAATTTTCAATTCCAACATGTTTATCAAATTCTTTAAAAGTTTCTTTAACTTTTTCTGTTGTTCGTAAATCATATCCTGCAACAAATGCATGGCAAGTATCAAGACAAACACCAAATTTTTTTGTAGGTTTTAATTGATTAAAAATTTCACCAAGTTGCTTAAAATCTGAACCAACTGAATTTTTTTGTCCTGCAGTGTTTTCTAATAAAATCATTACATCGTTTTTTGTTTGACCCGCTTTTGTTAATGCTTCTACTAATTTTTTAATTCCTGCTGCTTCTCCGCTTCCTAAATGACTACCTAGATGTGTAACTAAATACGGTATTCCTAATTGTGCACATCTTTCAACTTCACTTATCAATGTGTTAACTGATTTTTCAAATGCATCATGATTTGGTGTAGATAAATTTGGTAAATATGGCATATGTGCACAAATTGCAAATCTATCAATTTTACTATCTTTTAATTTAGATTTAAAAGCATCAATGACTTCTTTTGTAAGATCTTTTGCATGCCATGATCTTGGACTTCTTGTAAATATCTGAAATGCAGAGCAATTTCTTTCAACTGCATTATCTACTGACTTATCAACTGAACCTGATGCTGAAACATGACAACCAATCTTCATATTTTACCAATTTCTTAAAACATAATTTAAACCACAGTTCACATTTTGGGAATCAGATTTTTATGTAAATTACTTACATAACTATTATGCTAGTTCTTGGACAAGATGAAAAAGCAAAATATCCATTTTTGGCCGATGCTGGTCAATATTTGAAAGATAAGGGGTTTTCTTTAGTACAATTTGGTAGCGATCCAGTTTTAAAATTATCAGTTGAAAAAGCACTACATAGAATTAAGGTTGCAGCAGCAGGCGAAGTCTATAAATCAGATTTGATAGATGGTCAAGCATCAAAAGATTATGTACTTGAAAGAGAGGTCTTTTCTTTCCTTTTAGCTATAGTACTCATTAAATTAACTGGAATGTCTACACTTATCAAAAGATTTGCTTTAGCTGAAGCTCGAAGAGCAGAAAGTTATTTAGAAAAAGATTTAGGAAATGCATCTAATAAATCAAAAATTGATTTAGCAACTAGAATTATTTTTGATTTATTTAATATTGAAATAATTAAAGAAAATGATTTTTTTGTAATGCCTGTATCTGATTATCTAAAACATTCCGTCACTTTTAATGAACGTGAATGGAAATTAATCAATAGACATGTTGAAAATGGTAAAGTATTTCTTACTCCTGATAAAACAGTTAGACTAATTCGAAAGGAATTAGGAAATTACATTAGTTCAAAAATTATTAATGCTCCTAAACCATCAATGATTCCTGGATTAGAAAACATTGTAGATGAATTAATTTTAATTTCTAAAAAACTTACTCCAACTTATACAATTACCACTGGTGATTATCCTCCGTGCATAAAATATGCAATTGATATACTTGAAAAAGGTGAAAATCTTCCACATTCTGGAAGATTTATGCTTGCAACATTTCTTTTATCAAGAGGACAAACTGTTCAACAAATTTCACCATTATTCAAAAATGCGCCTGATTATAATCCACGAGTAACGCTTTACCAACTTAATCATCTTGCTGGAACTTTAGGGAATACAACAAAATATGCATGTCCATCATGTGAAAAATTAAAAACACAAAATCTTTGTTTTATTACAAAAGAATGTGATAACATCATTAATCCTTCACAATTTGGAAAAAAGAGACAATAATGAATGACATTGATGTTAGGTTTTTAGAAGATTCATTTAAAAAATATTATTTCAATCATTTTGATCTTATTTCTACTCCTCAACGTACATCTGAGAGAGAATTTGGATACCAAAAATTTAATTCAAGTTTTTTTAATAGACACATTTCGTTAAAAGATGATAAAGAATTACATTTACTATTTATGCAAAATATTCCATCCGATGTTTACTGTTCAAATGCATATTATGCATTTCCAAATTCTCCAATGAATGAAAAAGATTGGAAAGAAGCAGATTTAATTTTTGACATTGATGCAAAGGATCTTAATTTATCTTGTAGAAAAAATCACAGTATATCTATTTGTAATCAATGTAATCAAATTTCAAAGGATGCTATCAAATGTGAAAAATGTAATTCGATTAAATTAGAAAAAAAATCTTTACCTTGTAAACTTTGTATTGAAGCATCTAAAATTGAAGTTAATAAATTATCTAATATTTTAATTGATGATTTAGGAATTGATAAAAAAAACATTCATGTTTATTTTTCAGGTAATGAGGGCTTTCATGTTTATGTTTTTAATTCACAATTTCAAAAATTGGGTTCTAAAGAAAGGTCAGAACTTGTTGATTACATAATGTTTCATGGTGCAATTCCTGAAACATTTGGTATGAAAAAATTTAAGCCTAATAGATCATCATTTCCAGATTTTGATCAAAAGGGTTGGGGTGAAAGATTTTCAAAACAAGTTTTTAGTTCAAAATCAAAACGCTCAAAAATTATTTCAGAATTACTTGATAACGGATACTCTTCTTTTCAAAAATTACTTGATAATGTATCAGAAAATATTGGCGTAAAAATTGATCCTAGTGTAACTATGGATGTTCATAGAATTTTTAGATTACCAGGTTCCATTAATAGTAAAAGCGGTCTTACCAAAATTCTTTGCACTGATTTAACAAAATTTGATCCGTACACAGATGCATGTTTTCTTAATGATGATTCAATTGAAGTTTTGGCTAATTGTCCAACTGAATTTCAATTAAAAAACAAAAAATTTGGTCCATACATTAATGAAAAAATATCGCTTCCAACTTATGCTGCAGCCTATCTAATCTGTAAAAAACTAGCAACAACAGCTTAATTTTGCTGGTAAGGCTTTAATTTAGTCAATCATGACAAAATATGATTTTGTATAGCGCGTCTACTGATAAGCAGTCTCCACCTCCTGATACTGGTAAGTTCATCAAATTAATCATTGTTGCCATTATAGGAATTGCAATTTTTGTATTGGCTGGCAATCAAGCAGTAATTTTTTTAATGAATTTTACTGAATTTGGGGATCAATTTACTAAACCACTTTACTACACTTTACTTTCCACTTTAATTTTATCCGCAATTGCTCTAGTTCGTGTAAATATTATCAGTAGATCTTCAATTTTCTGGTATGGTGTCAAATCTGCAATTGGATTTATTGCCAGAGGTCCTCAACAATCTGCTTCCGCAGATATTCAAAGTTTTAGAGATTACAAATTATCTTATTTACAGTTCATTATCTGGCAAATTACTAAAATTCTACTATTTGGTGCATTTTTTGCAAATATTATGTTTGGATTTGCAGCAATATCATTTATTGATGGAAATACTTTGGGTGTAGAAAATTTACCAAATTTATTCTCTTTACCATTTGTAACTCCTGACAGTAATCCAAACTATGCACTTGAACAAGTAGTTCCAATGATTCCTGCATTAGTTATACTAATTCCACCAATGCTTGCAGCTATTAGCTTACGTTTAATTTTGTATGTAGGAATTCATAGAATTATAGATGTTATTACATCCTATTTGAAAGACTCTAAACAAAAAAAACCTCGTTATCTAAATTATGTCTCAACCATAGAGGGAATTTTTGGAATTGCTATATTGTGGGTTGGTGTTAATCTTTTCTTTACTAATCAAATTGATTATAATACAAGATATGTAATTGGTGGCACACTTATAATTGGCGCATCTTTAATTGCATTTTCTCTATTTGACAGATTTAGAGCACGTGTTTTAACTCACATGTTTAAACGTGATGTGATTATAAGATTTGCAACAATTCTTACAATTGCACTTATTGTTGGTGGTGTAGTAGTAGTAAACAATAGTATTGCTGATGCAAAGAAAATTGAGTTTTTAGGTCCATACACTGCTCAACAAATTGGAGTTAATAGATATCTTGGAGAATTAAATGACGTTAAGGAAAATACTTATGATGTACAATTAACATCTGTTTCTGCAAATAATATTAAAAATTATGTAAAACAAAATAGTGATATTCTTGATGTAATTCGAGTCTGGGATTGGGAAGCTGCATTTGCTAAATTAAAGCCTGAAATAGGATTAATTCCATATGTTGATTTTGAAGATAATGATATTCTAAGATTTAACAATACTTTGTATTGGACTGCATCAATGAAACCAATTTTACCATCTTCTGTTAGTCTTGATAATAGATGGTACAATGAACATCTTGTTTATACTCACGTTCCAAATGGATTTTTGACTTTAGAGGCAACAGATGGTCAGATTATTGACAGCGGTGAATTTTTCCAACAAAGAGAAATTTACTATGGTGAAGGTGGATTATTTGAACAAACTTGGTCGGCTTATCCAACTGGAAGGGGAGATACAAGTGCAGAACTTGGAGGTGTATCTTATTCTGGTACAGGCGGATTAGATGTTGCAGCACCACTCAGTTGGATATTTGAGCCAAATTTCTTACTTTCATTTCCAAGTGAATCTGTACATGTTATGAGATACAAGGATGTACATGATAGAATGGAAACTCTATATCCATATTTTTTGTATGACTTGTTTGGAAAGGAATTAGATTCATTACCTGTAACTGATGGTAAGAATTCCTATTGGTTAATTCCATTAATTATTGGATTTGATACAGGTGATGTTCCTTGGTCTGTTGGTAATCCATACTTGCGTTTAGTAGGATATGCGCTTGTTGATTCGTATAATGGTGATATTCAATTATTGAAAACTGGAGATGATTTCTTTACAGAAATGTTTGCTAGTCAGTATGCTGAACAATTCAAACCAATACCACCTTGGTTAGAAGAACAAATTAGATATCCAGTTGAATTGTTTAACTGGAAAACTGAGATGTATAATATTTACCATGTAACTAATCCTGAAACATTCATTCAAGCAAATGAATTTTATGAAATTCCTACTGGTCTTGATACTTATTATGTTGAAGCAAAACCACCTGGATTTGAAGAAACTTCGTTCTTAGGATTACTTTCATTGGAATTGAAAGGATCACAAGGAAGAAATCTTGCAGGATACATGATAGTTGAAAATGATCTTAAAAATTTAGGTAATTTACAATTTTATGAAGTTCCATTAGATTCTGAAACTAAATTAATTGGACCTACTGCAGTTACTGAAGCCCTTGATAGAGATCCTGAATTTGCTCAATTGAAAACATTATTGAGAAATCCAAGAGTTGGTGATAATATTTTATATCGTGTAGGTGATCATGATGTATACTTTATTCCAGTCTATACTGCTGGTGCAGGTGGTGTAGTTGCACAATTAGGTACTATTGCAGCAGTTGGGGCAGCGTTTAATGGAGAATATTTCGTTGGATTAGGTGCTACACAAGAAGAAGCATTTGAACAATATTTGAAAAAGGTATCTGGTGTAGCCTCAACTATCACTACTGCAGATGATGAATATGTTGAATTACTTAAAATCGATAGAATTGATATTATAAAATCAATATTTGAAAAAGAACAGATTGAAATTTCTGAACCAACATCAATTCAAATTCCATTGTCATTTAATGAAGGAGAGTTATTCTTCTTTACTGAAAATGATCTTCCAGAAACTGAAATATTCCTATCTAAATTCATTAATGAATTTGTAAAACCTGGCAATAATAGAGTATTCATGTGGCAAGAAGATGCAATTCTCAAAATTGGAACTGTAAATGTAAATGATGGATTACCAGAGATACATTATGTATCTATAGAGGTTGGCAATTAATTGCTTTTAGTTGTTGATAACGGTTCTATCTATACAAAACAATTAACAGATTTTTTGAATAAAAAAAATATTTCTTTTGAAAAATACACTCCACATATTTTAGAATTAAATTCATTACAAAAATATAATTCTATTATTTTATCTGGAAGAACAAAAAATGAAAAGAAAATTAATGCTATAAATTCTAAAATTATTAATTTTGCAATTAATAATAATAAAAAATTACTTGGTATATGTTATGGTGCTGAAATATTAGCTTTAACATTAGGAGGTACAATTAGAAAAACAAAATCTATTCAAAAAGGTAATGAAACGATTGAAATTTTAAGAGATAATTTAATTATAAAAAATTCAATAAATGTATTTGAAAGTCATAATTTTGAAATTTCTAAATTACCAAATATGTTAATTCCAATTGCTAAATCAAATAATTGTGAATATGAAATTATTCAACATAAAGAAAAACTAATTTTCGGAACTCAATTTCATCCAGAAATGAGTATTGATGGTAATAATTTAATTGAAAATTTTTGTTTGCTCTGATTGATTTTAATAACTCTCAAAATTCTTTATTCTATGGAAGAAGAACACCAATTACTTTTACCTCTAGTTGAAGAAGAAAATATTTGTCTTCCTTTGCCAATTAACGTTGTATCTAGATATTGGAATATTGAATTACCTATGGTCGAAGCTATTGAATCTGCTAAAAAATACTCTGATTTTAGTGGAAGTATAATAATTGAAGGAATACAACTTGCAGAACGACATGGATTATCATGTAAAATTATTCATTCATCTTTAATTGAATTAAAAAAAATCATTGATTTAGGAATTCCTCCAATTGTAATTCTTCCAGGTATTCCTGAAATTACACAACATGCTTCAGTAATTACTGGTTATAATAAAGAAGAAAAAACAATTCTTCATTATATTCAAAAAGGTAATCAGGAGGGTCAACAACAGGAGGGAGCCATACCACAAGATGTTTTTGATAGAGAGTGGTCTGAGGAAGGAAGATTATTAATAATTATATCACCACTAGAAATTTTATCTAAAATAACATTAGAAAATAATTCACAAAATGAATCTAATCGTCTATGTTTTAATTCCGAACAACTAAATATTTTAAAAAATTCCACTGAAGCACTATCATCATTAAAAAAATCTATAGAAATTGATCCAAAAAATTCAACAGCTTTACATTTGTATGCTACAATGTTAAATCAACAAAATTCTGTGGAATGTATTTCATTTTATGAAAAAAGTATAAAAATTAATCCTAGATCATATTTGACATTTAACGGATTAGGTAATTTTTATTTAAAAACAAATCAATTTGAAAAAGCAGAAAATTCTTACAGTAAAGCTATTGAAATTAATCCAAAAAGATCTGCTAAAATATATAAAAATCGTGCTTACCTTAGAGAAAAATTGAATAAAAATACTGCTGCAAAGGAGGATCTTAAATCATATTTGAAATATTTTCCAAAAGCACCAGATAGAGGAATTATAGAACAAGCAATTAGAGAAATTTAATGCGGAATACGGGATTTGAACCAGTTACCTTCAACTTGGGAAATTGACGTCATACCAGACTAAACTAATTCCGCTTTACACGTTATTTTTAAGTATGATTAAATATCTTAATTGCAAAAGTAGGATATGGATGCAAAATGTCCCGAATGTGAAAAAGTTGCAATTTTAGATGACGATGTGACTAGTGTAAAATGTCCCCATTGTAATTTTGAAGCAGACTATGATACCTATCTTGAAATTATGAAAGATCATGCAATGAATATGGTATCTGATTATATTCCAGATCGACCTGGCATGTAATTTACCAATAATTTCCTTTATCTGAACAATCTAAATGTGCACCACAATTTGGACAAAACATATGACATGCTTGCATGTCTACCATTTTATTCTGACATCTTGGGCATGTAATTTCTTCTCCCATGGTTATCTCTGTAATTATTGACTTAAAAATAATGTCCAAAGGTTAATTAGTACTTGAACTTTTTTTTGAATAATTGACAAATTTTAAGCTCACAATATCTGACATTAAAGGAAAATCTCTATCTAAAGAACTCAAAGATAGTGATGCAAATCCATTGTTAGGATTACAATTAGGAAATGAAACAGATGCAACAATTGTTGGTCTTAGTGGAAAATTAAAACTCACTGGAGGTAGCGATAAATCTGGAGTTCCTATGAGAGAGGATGTTCATGGTTCTGCAAGAAAGCGTGTTTTAATTACTAAAGGTGTTGGATTACAAGATGCAGAACATGGCGATAGAGTACGAAAATTAATTCGTGGAAATACTATCTCTGAAGAAATTTATCAAATTAATTGTAGATTTGATGGCGAATTACCAGATGAAGCACCTGCTGAACAGCCAGCTGCATAAACTAAAGATAAGAAAGAATAGCTTAACATATCCCAGATCTATATTTTAATTCATGCATTGGCGAGACACACTTCCTGATTGGTACACAAAAAAATATGGTCATCAATCATGTATTAACATCGGAACTGCTGGTCATGTAGATCATGGAAAAACTAGTCTTATTCAAGCATTAACAGGTTCTTGGACAAGTGTACATAGTCAAGAATTAAAGCGTGGAATTACAATACGTGTTGGCTATTCTGATGCAGCTTTTTACAAATGTAAAAAATGTGAAGAACCTTTAGGATATTCTACAACTCCAAAATGTAATAATTGTGGAGATGAAAGTGAATTATCTAGAGTTGTAAGTTTTGTAGATAGTCCTGGGCACGAAAGTCTAATGGCAAATATGCTTTCTGGCTCTGCATTAATGGATGGTGCATTATTATTAGTTGCATCAAATGAACAAGTACCTAAACCACAAACTAAAGAACATCTTTTGGCTCTTCAAACTCTTGGAATTCAACAAATAATTGTACTTCAAAATAAAGTCGATTTACTTTCTTATGATGATGTTCTGGCAAATTATAAAGATATTACAAAATTTACAAAGGGAACTAATGCAGAAAAATCTCCTATAATACCAATTTCAGCACAATCAGGATTAAACATTGATGCATTAATTGGTTGTATAGAATTCACAATTAAAACACCTGAACGAGATGAAAAAGCTGATACAGTAATGCACGTTTTACGTTCTTTTGATGTCAATAAACCCGGTATCAAATTAAAAGATATGAAAGGTGGTGTAATTGGTGGTAGTTTAACTCAAGGTATTTTTAATGTTGGTGATGAAATTGAAATTAAACCTGGTATAATGAATGAAAAAAAGAAATCCTATGAACCTGTTTATACACAAATTGCTTCATTAGGAACTTCCGCAGGAATTGTTGAATCTGTAAAACCGGGAGGCTTAGTTGCAATTGGAACAAAATTAGATCCATCAATGACTAGAAGTGATTCATTTATTGGTTCGGTAATTGGAAAACCAGGAACACTTCCTGATAACTCCACAATGCTAAAACTAGATGTAAATTTATTTGATTTAGCTGTAGGTATTAGTGAAGATGTCAAAGTTAATCCTATTCAAAATGGTGAATTACTTCGATTAAACATCGGAACTGCTCCTATTTTAGGTAAAGTTACAAAAGTTAAATCATCTAATATAGAAATTGAACTCAGACGACCTGCCTGCATCTTTAAGGACGGACATGTAGCAATTAGTAGAAGAATTTCTGAAAGATGGCGGTTAATTGGTGCAGGTATAGTTGGCTGAAGTAATCTGTGACACTAATTTTTTAATTCATTTAGCAAATAGACGAATCAAAAATATTGATAATTTAGATATGGAAATAGGTTCAATTTCTTTTATTGTTCCAGAAGTTGTTAAAAATGAATTAATAAAATTACAAGAAATTCCAGAAAAAAAACAAGAAATAATTGCTACATTGAACTTTATAAAAAATTTTAAAATAATTCCTATTAATGGAACTTACGCTGATCACGAATTAATCAATTATGTTAAAAGTAATCGAAGTATAATTGGAACAATGGATATAGAACTTAAAAATAAAATTAAAAAATTAGGAAGTTCAATTTTATCGATACATAATGATAAGATTATTCTTGAAAGTTAGTAAACTTTATTTTAAAAATAATTAATTGAATATTATGTCTAAATTTTCTATTATTAGTAATGATTTCAATGAAGGTGAAGAAATTCCTAAGGAATTTGGTTACAAATTTGAAAATAAGGAACCTAAATTAGTTTTTAAAAATATTCCAGAAGGTACTAAAAGTATTGGGTTAATTATGGATGATCCTGATGCAATGGCTGCAGTTGGAAAAATTTGGGTTCATTGGTTACAATATTTTAATTATCCATCACAAAATTTGATTATAGAAGGAAAAACTGATTTTGGTGAAATTGGATATGGTGGACCAGCACCACCTAATGGACGTCATACATACATTTTCAAAGCATACGCACTTGATATTGTACCTGCTTTGAAAAAAGGTTATTCTAAACTAGAATTAGAAAATACTATGAAAGGTCATATTCTTGCAGAAGCTAAATTAACTGGAACTTTTACACCTTAAATTTTATTTTTTAGGAATATCTTTCAGCTAATCTATATCTCATATATTTATCGTCTGGTGAAAATTTTGCTGGATGTACTGATTTAGTATCTCCATCACACTTTGGACATTTATCCTTTAAGGTATAATGACTACATTTTGAACATTTTCGTAATTGAAATCTCATTTTAATTTTCTCTTGATTTTTTGGATTCTTCTCTTGTAAATTTAAAAAGACCATTTTTCTTTTCTATGTTAGTTTGAATTTCTTCAAGAATTGGTTTTAATGATTTTTCAGCAGATTTAAAATCTTCAGCAGTAATTGATATTCTATATTTTGGTGCTCCTAAATATGTAATATCCATTGTTGATTCTTTTTTAATTGTATCCAATAATATTTTTTTAATTATCTCAACTCCATCTGATGAATTATTAGTTATTTCCATAATGCCCCTAATTTCTACTGAAGGTACTTTAATTTTTAAACAAATTTCTTCAATTGCAGTTGTAATTTTTTTTGTAAGTTTAAGATCTGTAATTACACTAATTCCATTTCTTGCAATTTCCATGAATCCATCATAAACAGAATCAAATTTTGTATAGAATTTGTCTTCCAATTTTTCAATTTCTTCATCTGATAATTTTACTTTTTCTTTAAGATTTTCTAATAACGTTTTACCTTTTTCATATTTTTTAACTTCCTTTAGTTTCTGTTTTTTTTGATCTTTTGAAACTTGTTTTAATGATAAATCAATATCTCCTGCTTTTATTTTTTTTACAAGTAAAACTTTCTTTTCACCATCTTTTACAAATCTATTAACAGATCTAATCCATCCTGGTGCAATTTCTGAAATATGTAAAAATCCCTGAATATCATCATATTCATCTAATGTAACGTATGCTCCATGATCCATTACCTTAGTAATTGTGGCTAGAATAATTTCCCCTTGCTCAGGCACTTCTTGAATTTCAGTAGACAATTGTTCTAAAACTTTCCATTCTGTAAATTAATGTTGCTCGTTAGAAATCAATCCCTTTTTTTGCTTTAATACCCTGTTGAAATGGATGTTTAATTTCTTTCATTTCTGTTACTAAATCTGCAACCTCAATTAGTTCTTTCTTAGCATAATTACCTGTTAAAATTAAATCTACATTTTGAGGTTTAGATTTAACTAAATCCAAAACATCACTAAGTGAAATTAAATCAAGATTTACTGCATAATTTATTTCATCTAAAATTACTATATCATATTTTCCTGATTGAATTTTTTCATTACTAATTTTTATTGCCTCTTTTGCAATTTTTTGATGATCCGTTTTTGTACTTTTATCATCTATAATACCAACAAATCCTTTACCTATTGCAATCATTTCAAATTCTGGTTCTAATCTTTTTGATGAATCCATTTCACCATAATGCCATGATCCCTTGATAAATTGAATCATGCATATTTTCTTTTTATATCCGGTAGCTCTTAATGCAATTCCTAATGCAGCAGTTGTTTTACCCTTACCTTTTCCTGTATAAACAATTGTTAAGCCTTTCTCTACCATAATTACTCATTAATTTTTATCACTAAAAACATTCGTTATTTTTCGAGGTATCAATTTAAATAAAAAAAAAATTCTACACATACATTGAAAATCAAAAGAATTGTTTTAGCAGGAGCAACTAGTGGTGTTGGTAAAACATCGATCACATGTTCAATTATCTATGCTTTACAAAAAAAAGGTTTTTCTGTACAACCTTTCAAAGTAGGTCCTGATTACATTGATCCTAGTTACCTAACAACTATTTCAAAAAATAAAACATATAATCTCGATGTATGGTTAATGGGTCAAAAACAAGTTTTAGATAGTTTTGTTTCTCATTCAAATTCTGATATTTCAATTATTGAGGGTGTTATGGGATATTATGATGGATTTGAAGGCAATTCTAATTATGCAAGTACTCATCATGTGGCATCGATAACTAAATCTCCTGTAATTTTGATATTAGATGCAAGTAAAACTGCTCGTTCGATTGGTGCAACTGCTTTAGGATTTCAAAAATTTCATAGAAATTCAAGAATTGTTGGAATCATTTTAAATAAAATTGGAAGTAAAAAACATGAAATTCTTTGTAGAGATGCTTTAGAGAAAACAAAACTACCTATTGTTGGTATAATTCCCAAAAATCCTAACTTAAATTTAGAATCAAGACATCTTGGATTAATTTCTACGTATGATAATAAAATTTTAAAAAATAAACTAGAAAAAACTTCAAAAATAATTTCTGAATCATTAGATGTTAATGGAATTATTAAAATTCTTAAAAATTCTATCTCCCTTTCAAAAAATAAACCTAGTGCATCTAAAAATACTAAAGTAAAAATTGCAATTGCTTTAGATAATTCTTTTAATTTTTACTATGATGATAATTTGAATGCATTACGCCGTCAAGGTGCATCACTAACTTTTTTTAGTCCAATAAAAGATAAAAGAATTCCAAAATGTGATGGATTATACATAGGAGGTGGATTTCCTGAAATTTTAGGACATAATCTTTCAAAAAATCAAATCATGAAAAAATCAATTAAAAAATTATCTGAAGATAACTTCCCTATTTATGCAGAATGTGGTGGATTGATGTATCTAACTAAATCTATTACTAATAATGAAAAAAAATACAAAATGGTTGGTTTGTTTGATGCTGAAACAGTAATGACAAAAAAAATGAGGCTAAATTATACGAAAGGAAAATTATCTAACCGAAATATTCTTTCTGATACTTTGCATGGATTTCGCGGTCATGAATTTCATTATTCACAATTAGAATCTGTAGCATCTGATTCAAAATTTGCTTTTAATTTAGATATTGGTGAAGGAATAATAAATCATCAAGATGGAATAATTCAAAATAATACTCTTGCTTCATATGGTCATCTTTACTTTGATAGTTCTAATTATGCAGAAATTTTTGTAAAAAATTGTTTGAATGAATCACGTAGATGATTCTGCTCTAATTAATTTAAAAATAGCATTAATTATTGCTGAAGCTGAAGAGCTTCCTCCTTTTCTTCCTACATTAGTAATAAATGGAGTTTCTTCCAATTTTGTTAATTCTTCTTTTGATTCTGGAGCACAGATAAACCCAACTGGAATTCCTATGATTAACGCTGGTTTTACTATACCTTCTCTTACCATTTCAATTACTTCCATTAACGCTGTTGGTGCATTTCCTATGGCAACTATTCCTCCATTGATATCATTTTTTGCAACTCTCATTGAAACTTGAGAACGTGTTTTTCCTTCATGTTTTGCTAGTTGCATAATTTCTGGTTTAGATATATTACAAATTATATTATTTCCAAAATCTTTTGGATTTTGTTTATTTAGACCACCTATCACTCCATTTACATCTACTACTATACTACATCCATTTTTGAGAGCATTCATACCACTTTGTATTGCATCTTTTTGAAAAATGAGCCTATTTTTACCTGCAAAATCAAAATCAGCAGTAGAATGAATAACACGTCTTACAATTGGCCATTCCTTTTTATTATAATTATGTGAACCAATTTCATCTTCAATCATTTTCATACTAGCGTCTTCAATTGATTGACCTTTCTCAGTTTGCATTCTCTACTTCCTTTGCTCTTTCTAATATTAAATCAATCATTTTTTCATCTGTTCCAATATGTTTTGTAATATAGCTTTTTTTAATCTTAGAATTTTTTAATGCTGGAATTAAATCATTATTAATATCTGTTTTTACGTGTGCTCCTTCATGAAGAAAATAAAATACATTTATCAGAACATTAGGATTATTTTTTTCACAATTTTTAATTCCTTCAACAATATCTGGTTGTTCTATTTCTAACCATGATCTACTTACATTTCTATAATTATCTTTTAATTCATTTACAATATAATCAAGTGATCTTCGTGCATTAGGATCCACACTTCCATGACCAATAATCATGACATCCACATCCTTATCTTCAAAAGTAATTTGATTTTCTTTTAATGTTGAGTTTACTCTACTTTGAACTATTTCTACTAAAGTTTTATGCATCAGCATTGGTTTAGTAACGAGAAATTTTATTCTGGTATCTTTTTGAAATTTCATCACATCTGTAACTGCATTTTTTACTTTTTTTCCTGGATATAGAAAATATGGAACTATTGTAAGTGAATCAATATCTTGTTTTAGAGATTTTTCAATTCCATCCTCAATATATGGAGGCTCAACTTCTAAAAAACAATAATCAACAAAAGTATAATCTCCTTTAATTCTAATTCCTTCACAAATCACTTCTAATTCTTCAGATGCTTCTCTTTGTCTACTTCCCCTATCTATTAGTAATAAGCCTCGTTTCAATCTATTTTCCTCGCAATTGCTATTGTTAAATTTGGTGGGAATTTTTGTTTTTCTACAATTAATTTCCCTTTTGATACTTTAATTGCAGCAGCTTCAGAAACACTTGCTGTGCCCTCAAATGCTTTCACTGTACTGGATGGATTTGGAGTAATAATTTCAGCAAGTTCTTCTCTATCAACATATTCTACAGGTATCTGCATTTCTTTTCCAAGATCTATTAATCCTTGAACATCATTAGGTTTTTTTATTGAAACTAACTTAGCAATAGATTTTGAACTTAAACTAAATTCTTTTAAACAGTGTTCTATTCCTTCTTTGATTGTATCTTTTGTTGTATCCCAATGCAATCCAATACCAATCACTAAACTTTGAGGACGATATATTACAGATTCTTGAGATAATACATTATCAATAATTTTATCTGAAATTATAAGATGTGCTTTGGAATTTGAATTTTTTAATTCTTCTAAACTATTATAAATTGTAACATTTTTTGGCAATTCTTTATACCATTTTTGATTATTTGCTTGTTGAAAAACACCAATAGGTTCTGCATTCACCATGTGTGCACTAATTTTAGTTACAGTTGATTCATCATCAATTTTCCAACCAAATTCTCTTCCTACTAAATCCACTGAAATTGTGTTGTTAACATCTGCTGCAGTTGTTATAACTGGTAATGCATTTAATTTTTCAGAAATTTCTTGAGTTAATTCATTTGCTCCCCCAATATGTCCTGATAATACACTAATTACAAAATTTGTCTTATCATCAATAACAATTACTGCAGGATCTGTTTTCTTATCTTTCAAATATGGTGCAATTAATCTAATAACTGCACCTAAAGAAAAAATACAAATTAACCCATTAGAATTTTTAAAAAGTTCAATAATTTTATCTGTTGTAGCTTCAGAATACCATGTAATAGAATTGCTTTCATTTGATAATTTGACTGGTGCAAAAATTTTCCAATTAGGAAAAAATTCTTTTAATTTTTCTCCAACATTGATACCATTTTTAGTAATTGCAAGAACTGATACCTTTTCCATGATCAAAACTTTCTAACTTTAATAAAATACCTTACTCTTGTGATTTTCTTGCAAGTATTTCTCCTTCAAAATCAAATAATATTACATCTATAGGAACTTTTTCTTCAGAGTGTTTTCTCATGTGTCTGTAAGTTTCACTACAAATTAGTTCAAAAAATCCCGAAATATTATTTTCTTTAATTATTTCTGAAACATGTCTAGCAGTATTTGCTTTTTTAATACTTTCAATAACTTTTTCATTTGCATTTACCTTTTTAGCTAATTCTGATAAAAAGTTCATATCTACTTTTGATCCTTTAACATGAGTTTGTTTAACACCTGCAGCCATTTTTGCAAGTTTTCCAATAAATCCAACAACATATGCTTTTTTGATATTTTTTCTACCACATTGTTGTATTGTGTATCCTGAAAAATCACCCATTTGTACAAAACAATGTATTGGTAAATCTACAATCGTTTTGGCATATTCCTCACTTCTTCCTCCTGTAGTTAATACTACAATTTCATTTCCTGTTGCAATTGCAACATCCAAATTTTGTCTAATTGATGCTGCATATGATGCTGTAGAAAATGGAATTACAATTCCACTAGTTCCTAAAATGGAAATCCCATCTTTGATACCTAATCTAGGGTTATCTGTTTTTGGTGCTAATTCTTTTCCTTTTGGAACTGAAATTATAATTTTTATTCCTTTTTTTTCAAGAATTTGTTTTCCAACCTCTCTTAAATTTTCATTAATCATTTTTTTAGGTACGGGATTAATTGCTGGTTTTCCTATTTCTAAACCTAAACCAGGTTTTGTAACAATTCCAACACCTTCACCCCCATCTATATCAATTTCATTTATTTTCTCTGTAAATGATAATTCTACAATTATTTCAGCACCATGAGTTACATCTGGATCATCCCCACCATTCTTTATGACAGAGCACTTTGCTTTTTCATTTTCAAAAATACAAGATTCTACTGGAATTTGAAGAAACGAACCTCTAGGTAAAATAATATCTACATTTTGAATTTTTTTTTGATTAATAATTGATAATAATGCAGCTTTTGCAGCAGCAGTAGCACAACTACCAGTAGTATACCCTGTTTTTAATTCCATTTTTTCCTCTACCATGTTTTTCATATTCATTTTCTAGTATTAACTCTTATTTGATAAATTTTGAAACTCTCTGAATAGATTTAAAATTAAAAGTAAATTTAGATTATTATGGTTAAACGTATTAAAATTGTTATTATTGGAGCAAATGGATTTGTTGCAAAAAATCTTAGAAAACATTTATCTAAAAATAATTTTGATTTAATTTCAATTTCACGCAATGATTTTAATGAATATAAAAATGAAAAAAAAATTATTTCAAATAATTATGATGAAAAAATAATTGTTAAAAAAATTAAAAATTGTGATGCACTAATTCATCTTGTGGGATTGGGTAAACAATCTATTGATATTGATTATGAAATGGTAAATGTTAATTTTACAAATCATATTGTAAATTTAGCTAAAAAAGCAAAAATTAAAAAAATTATCTATAATAGCGGTCTTGGTGTTTCAAGTAAAACCACTATGGGATATTTTATTTCTAAATATAAGGCAGAAAAAATTATTATCAATTCTGGTTTAAATTACACCATTTTTCGACCATCATACATTGTTGGAACAGATGATTTATTTACAAAATTTTTAAAAAAACAGATTAAACTTAAAAGAATTGAAATTCCTGGTTCTGGAAATTACTCTATTCAACCAATTTCTATTAAAGATGTAGTGAAAATTTTTCTTCAATCACTTGATCATATTAAATTTAATAATAAAATAATTGATCTTGTTGGTCCTGATTATATTACATTTAAACAATATGTAAAACTTTTTTCAAAAGGAACTAAAACAGAAATTAAAAAAATTAATTTACAAAATGCATATTATGATGCCATAACTAATTCAAAATCTAATTTTGGAATAGATGATCTAAATATTCTAATTGGTGATTTTAAAGGCAATTATAATAAATTACAGAAAATAACTCAAATGAAATTTGAATCTGTTATTGAATTGTTAAAATCCGGCAGATTGCTTTAGTGATTCTACTTTGTTTGTTTTTTCCCAACTAAATTCAGGTTCATTTCTTCCAAAATGTCCATATGATGCTGTTTTTTTATAAATTGGTCTTTTCAAATCTAATTGTGAAATAATACCTGAAGGTTTCATATTAAAATTTTTTCTAACTAATTCTTCTATTTGTTTTTCTGGAATTTTATTTGTTCCAAAAGTATTGACATATAGTGATACAGGTTCTGCTACACCTATTGCATATGCTAGTTGAACTTCACATCTGTCTGCAAATTTTGCTGCTACAAGGTTTTTTGCAATATATCTACACATGTAACATGCTGATCTATCTACTTTAGATGGATCC
>SXGT01004219.1_pt1 | contig 90226 bp, 93 predicted proteins | sample 3176221 | NCBI WGS metagenome assembly SXGT01 (sample SAMN11356862, study PRJNA531348) | freshwater metagenome | isolation source: freshwater sample F1-120 | place: China: Fuxian Lake, Yuxi | collected 2017-12-25 | reverse complement strand
GTACCTTGCTGCATTTTTCCGGGCACGGTGATGTGCGACACGGCCAGGTTTTCGGTCATGCCATAGCCTTCATTGATGTTCAGGCCCAAAGAGCTGTACCACTGCAGCAGTGGCAATGGCATGGGCGCAGCACCACCGGCCGCCATGCCCTCGAGTCCCCTCACCTCGCTGGCGACTCCCCTGACCAGTTCACTGCCCGCCACCGCCGCAGTGCCGTCCCTGGCCAGCGCCGCACCGGCAGCGCTGTCGCCGATGCTGCAACCCCTCACCCAACTCAGCAGCCCCAGCCAGACGGTGCTCGCCAGCTCCCTCTCCCCCACCGCCGGCGAGCAGTCCTCCGCGCGCGATGACCCGCGCTCCAACATCCGCGAAAAAATCGTCGCCGAGGCCCGCCGCGCCCTGGGCTTGCCGTACGTGTGGGGCGGCGGCGGTGCCCGCGGGCCCAGTGGCGGCGGGTTCGACTGCTCCGGGCTGACCCAGTTCGCCGTCGCCCAGGCCACCGGCGGCCAGGTCATCTTGCCGCGCACGACCTACGGCCAAATCTATTGCGGCCGCGCCGTGGATCTCGCCCACGCCCGCCCCGGCGATCTCGTGTTCTCCAACTTTTCCTACCGGGGACCCGAGCACGTTCAAATTTTCGCCGGCCGCACCGATGCCGGCGTCCCGATGGTGATCGAAGCCCAACAGCGGGGCGTGCCAGTGAAATTCAGTGAACTGTCAGGTCCGGCGGTGTTCCGCCGGGTCATCTGAGCGCGGCATCCCAAACTCGAGACGCAGGGCCTCCTCTACCAACGCAGCCCTGCTGCCGGCGTTCCACTGCAGTGCCAGACTGTCGATGAGTTCCCGGTTCTTGGGACTGACCCCGCCGAGGGTGACGGGGTGCATGGGCTCAGTTCGTGTGCGGTGCCGGGCCCCCTGTTTCGTCGCGGTTCGAATGAACAACGAACCCGGGGCTGGTTCGGCGGAAATCGGTGCCGTCCACCTGACCGCTAACACGGCGGCGTGGCGTTCGATGGCGTCCATCACGATGACCCCGTGAGTCCTTGCCGCCACCGGATTTTCGGCTTTCTCGGCGGCTGCGACGTCGCGAAGTTTCTCGTACACGGCATAGGGGACTTCCGCCTCGGGAGGTTTGACCACACGGCTGCGCGCCCCGCGGGCCGGCCGCCGCACCGCGGGGCGAGGTGACTTTTCTCCCCGCGGGGTCAAGGTGGCTGTTGTGTGAGCGGTCGGTGCCGGGGCCGGTTCGTCAGCCGGTGACGTCGCCGGCGTCTGGGCGGTGACCGCCTTCGCGGCCAGCTCGGCGTCGGAGCCGTCCGGGACGAGTCGCAGGGGCGACGCCGGCTCCTCCGGCCTAGTTGTTGCAGGCGGCAAGTTGTCGATGGCCGCGCCCAGCCGCGCGTCTCGGGCGTCTCGGGCGTCCGCCGCCGTCTTCCTCGCTGCCGCTTTTTCTTCCGCCTTTTTCTGCGCGTCGGAGGTGAATGCGCTGGTCAGTTTTTGCCGCTGCGGAGTTGAACTCATTGTGCTGTCCTTACCGGTGCGATGTGGCCGTCCTCAGCCTCGTGCCGTGCGATTCGCGTGATGATCTCGTAGACCAATTCCTGGAAGTCACCGACGAGGTCGGTGATGTTCTCCCCCGTCCAGGTGGTGCGCCCGGGAGCTTCACCGCTCCGGAGCTTCCTGAGGGTTGAGGTCTTGGACTTGCTGACGACTGTGGCCAGTTCCTGGACCGTGACGTGTAAGTCCCGCATGTCGATCGCGGCGGCTTCGTTCATCCGGATGGGGACGCTGAACGGGTCCACCCCGGATCCGCCCAGCAATTCGGTGATCTTCGTCAGCGCATCCGCGCATCGCTTCGGGGCTCGCACATCGGTGGCGAACAGCACCACGCCGAGGAGTTCAATGGACGCGCCGCCGCTGCGGGCACCGAAAAATAGTTCGGCGAGCTGCCGCATCGGGTCCATCGAGCCGAGGTCGGATTTCGTGGGGATGATCAAGTAGTTGGCGATCTGCATGAAAACGTCGAGGAGAAGCTCTTCGGCCCACCCCGGTGCCGAGTCGATGAGGACCATTTCGTAGCCCTCTTGCTCACAGAGCACCTCCAATGAGCGCTGAAGATTAGCGGCCAGGCTGCCCCCGCTGGCGTGCACAGCGCCCGCTGCGCTGCTGATCGCGGTCAGCATGGATCCCCCGGCGATCACGTCGAGGTTGGGGCGGACACCCCTGATCGGTCGTAGAGGATCCCCGAACTGCAGGGTCTTCGACAGGGAAGCGCCCATGTCGCCGCCGACTGCCCCGAGGTCCATGTTCGTCAGCGTCGCCTGGGGGTCGCCGTCGATCACGAGGCATTTACGGCCGCCGCGTCGTCCGCCGGTAGCGACCATGTCCGCGACCGATGCCACGACGGTCGATTTGCCCACCCCGCCCTTTTTGTTTGCGAAGAGAATTACCCGCGCGGGCCCTGTGAATGTCATGGGCCCGAAGTTAACAATCGTCACTCCCGTCACCGGGCAGCGACACGGCCGGGACCACGTCCTGTAACCCGACCGTGACGCCGCCCGGACATCCGGTCGGTCCGCCGTCCGGGTCACCGGCGGGCCGCACCCCGGGTCAGCGGTCCAGGCGGCCTGCCGGTGACCGTGCCGGCGCCACGGCAGGCAGGGCGGCCATCTGGCCGGCCCGCTCGCCGGACTACCCGCCGGGCCAACGCACTGAAGGGCACACGGGCGGCGACCCGGCCGGTTAACCGTCCGGTGTGAAGCCCGGCTGACCTGCCGGTGCAAAACTCGGGGAGACCCCCGGCACTAAACCCGCCACAACACCCGGCGGAAAGTCCGGAGCGTGATCCGGCTGCAAACCCGGCCCACACCCCGCCCTAAACCCGGCCCTAAACCCGGCCCTAAACCCGGCCCTAAACCCGGCCCTAAACCCGGCGACACAACCGGCCAGAAATCCGGCGCATGGAAATGTGGGAAACCCTAGCTAGAGGACCCGTCGCTGAGGTTTTAGAGCGCTGCTTACGCAGTACCCGGATAGGGTGGGGGAGTGCCACCGAAGGCCGGGCACCGGGACTGGTGATTGCAGGATCCGCACAGCCGGTTAGGGGTGGCCGGAAAGTCGCCGGTTTCGGTGGCGGTTTGGATGCCCCGCCACAGTGCTGACAAAGTCTTTTCAAACCGTTCGAGTTCGGCGCGGTCGGGGGAGTAGTCGAGGACCTGACCGTCGGCGAGGTAGAGCAGGCGCAGCTTGGTCGGGACGATCCCGCGGGCGCGCAGCATCGCCAGCCCGTAGAACTTCATCTGGAAGAGGGCACTGGATTCGCCGTGCCCTTCCCGCGGGGACCGCCCGGTCTTGTAGTCAACGACCCGCAGTTCGCCGGTCGGGGCGACGTCGATGCGGTCAACGAAGCCGCGCAGCGGCGTGCCGTCGTCGAGTTGCATCTCGATGCGGTGCTCGACGGACTCGGGGGTGAACGCGGTCGGGTCCTCCAACTGGTAGTAGCGGGAGATCAGGTCGCGGGACTCAGTGAGCAGCGCCTGGGCCCGTTCGTCATCGAAGTGCTGGGCCAGGGCGGGCTGTTGGGCCAGGACGCGGTCCCACGCCGGTCCGATCAGTTGGCGGGCGGTGTCGGCGGTGCGGTCCGCCGCCGGCAGGGCGTAGAGCTTTTCCAGGGCGGCGTGCACGACGGTGCCGCGTGTCGCCGCCGGTGGCGGGATTTCCGGGATCCGGTCGATGGCGCGCAGCCGGTAGAGCAGCGGGCAACGCTTATAGTCGGCCGCTCGAGATGGAGACAGTGCCGGCCGGGCGCGGCGGCGGGGGCGGTGCGCTCCGCGGCGGCCATCCAGGGCGGTTTCGGTGCGTTCGAGCTGGTCGACGGCGCTCGCGGCCCGGGTGTAGGCGGCTCGTGTGTCTGCGGAGCAGCGGCGGGGGCCGCCGGGTTCGGTGCTGGCTCGGCACATCTGCGTCGGCCTTCTTTCGGTGCTGGTCGGGCGCTATTTTTTGGCCTGTGGTCGGCATGGTACGGCCACCTCCCGACACAGGCGGCTAGCCATGCTAGCCACGCTAGCTAGCACGGCTATGTCGACTAGCACAGCTAGTCTGGCTTTCATGGCTAGCCACTGTCATGCTGGAAAGGACCGACAGCTCGCGGGGAGCGAATATGACCGACAAGCAGCAGAAGCAGAGACCCACCGTGCAAATCAATTTCCGGTCCGACCCGGATCTCAAGAAACGCTTCGAGGAAGCGGTCTATGACCATGAGATCCGCACCGGCCGCAAACGGCTCACCCTGAATCAGGTGTTCGTCGAGTTCATGGCCGACTTCATCGAACAAGAGCAGCAACACCGCCCTGTGCCGGATCCAGATCGGGCCGGCCGATGAGGGGAACCGGTGTCCTTGGATTCCTGACCGTCGTCGCCACCGTCGCCGTCGGCTGGTCGGAAACCCCACCCGCCCCGGCCAACAGTGCCGCCACCGCGATCGCCGCCTACCCCGGCATGACCATCTACCAGGGCACCACCATCTGCACGATGGGCTACGCCGACGCCGCCTCCGGCTTGGCCTTCTCCGCCGGGCACTGCAACACCGACCCGGTGGTGCGCGATGAGGCCGGTGACTACGTCGGCCAGGTCATCACCTCCCGCCACGACCCCCCGGGAAAAATCCCCAGCGGCCCCCGCGACGTGGTGATCGACTACGAGGTCATCCGCTTGGCCACCGGCGTCGAAGCCTTAGACCGGGCGCTGCCCGACTTCGTCCCGCCGGTGCAGGCCCAGCCGGCGATACGTCCCGAACCGGGGATGCGTGTCTGCCACATCGGGGCCGCCACCGGCAGCTCCTGCGGCGAGGTCAGCGCTGTCTACGCCGGCTGGTTCACCATGAACGGCAGGAACATCAAAAGTTTCGCCGGCGACTCCGGCGGCCCGGTCCTAGCGCTGCTCCCCAACAAGGACCCAGCCCTGGTCGGGATATTCCGCGGCACGAGCGGGCCCAACTTGGCGGCGACCACCTGGGCCGACATCGTGGCCGACGCCGGCCTCGCCACCTAACCGTTCGCGGCCAGCGCACTGGTGGAGCCGCCCCCGCCGGGCGAATACACTCGAAGGTGATCACCGACGAATGAAAGGCCTGTCGCATTCCATGACTGTCACCGATTCGACATCCCGGGCCGCAGGTAACGTCGAGGTGCGCAAAGAACTCATTGCCGCGATCAACTCCCGCATTGCCGCACACGGCTGGACCCAAGCCGAAGCCGCACAACGCATCGGCGTTAGCCAACCGCGGATCTCCCACCTCGCCCGAGGACAACACGACCGGTTCAGTGTCGATGCACTCTTGAAACTGGCCGCCGCCGCCGGCCTCACCGTCGAAATCTCCGTCAACAACACATAGCGAGCGGCTCACCCGCCCGGGTGGTGTCCGCGTCAGAGACGGTTTATCTACGACCTGATCATCTGCTGCGTTGTGGTGGTCACGCCGCGGCGGAGATCATGTGGTCGAACCATCGGACCGTCCACAGGGTGTCGCCCAGGGCGGTATGGCGATCTTCGACCGGTGCGGCGACCCCACACTGGGCCGACAGTTTGTCCGAGCCGCGATGCGGCATGTCGCCCTGGCCGAGGACGAAACCTCGCGCCAACACGGCGACATCAACCGGTGTGCGCCACCACTGCGGTGTTCGTCCGTGCCTGCGCATCGCCGCCTCGAGGCATTCAGTATCGAAGAGGGGATTAATCCCGAAAATCTCGGCGCCGGCGGTCCACTCATCCACCACCGCCACCGCATCGGCCTCACGTAGATGCAGCGCCCCCTCGGGCAGTGCAGCACCCAGGCCGGGGTGCCGCTGATGGAAGCGGCCGATTGTCAACGCGGCCGGGTCAGCCTCCGCGACGGCGATATCGCGGACATCGACGAAGATTGTCACCACGCGGGTGATGCCGTCTTCACGGCGGGCCATCGCGATCTCCCACGCGCGGCGGTCGTCGTGCAAACCTGTTGTCTCCGTGTCCAGGAAGACCAGCGGCCTGCTCATAAACGCGCTCCTCTCGGTGCCGAGCCCAAGTGTGCCCGGCATCGCCGACAAAAATTGTGTGACGCGAAGCGTTAACGCAGCGCTTTGAGGAGTTGGGCGATGCGGGCCAGTCGTTGCGCCCCGGCCAGACAGTCCCTGGCTAGCCGGGAGCTGTGGGCTGCGTTGATTTCGCCTGCGGCGGCCACGGGATCGAGGTCCAGCACGGCGGCCAGTGTTGCGCGCAGCGCGGTGTAGTCCGCGGCGTCGAGGCCGCCGCTGGTGTCCTCGGTGTGTTCCGTAGAGGTGTTGGGGTCAGATCCCCACGGGTCGTGGCCGTCAGTTGCGGCGGTGAGCGCTGGTGGGGGAACGGTGGCCGGGATTTCAGGAAGTGCACGCTCGGGAAGACGACCTGGGGAGCGGTGGTCGGCGATGACGGTGTCGAGCAGGCCGCGAAGCGCGGAAGTTTGGGCGGTGGTGTCGGTGATGCCGGCCAGGGCGGTGGGGGCTGCCTCAAGGACCGCTTCGGCGCCGTCGCGCCCGAGACGCACGATGTCGTTGGGGGTGACGGGGATTCGAGTTCCGTCGGCGGTGATCTCGTGGAGCGGGACGATGAGTGTTTCCACTCCTTGGCGGTAGCGGCGGGCGTTGGAGGCGGATCCGCCGAGGCTGTGTTGCACGAAGGCGGTGAACCCGGCGAAGGGGTGACCGTCGTGGTCGGTGAGATGTTTCCAATCCTCATCGAGGTAGATGTAGGCCAGGACTTCCAGTACCCCGCTGGCCGCGCGGCGCAGTTCCTCGACTCTGCGGTGGGCGCGCTCTTGGGGGGTTTCGACGTCGATGCCGGCGCTGGGGTGCAGCGCGACGGCGGCGGTCACGGTTCCTGCCTGCCCGCGGCCACCGCAGTGCACACGTCGTGGCCGAAGAAGGACGCGCGAATGCGGGCCATTTTCGGATCGGCCAATGCGTCGCTAACGACTTTCGACAGGGGGTCGCAGAAGGCACCGAATTCCGCCGGGCAGGTCAGCTTCAGTCGCTGGCGGGTCTGTCCGTCGGGCAGCACCTTCACCAATGACACCGTGACCTCTCCGGTGACCACTGCCGCCGGCCCGCAGCGGAGCGCACCCATGATGCGGTGCTCGATCAACGCCCGGGCCACCGGATCGGAGAAGTCACCGACCGGGATCGCCTCAACAGGGCCATCGCCGGGGGTGTCGTTGCCCAGGGCGCAGCGCCGCTGATATTCCTCGGTGGAGGAGGCCAGCCCGGAAAGGTAGATGTCGCGGAGCTCGTCGCGTTCCTCGGGGTCGGTGGCCAGTTCGTAGCGCCGGAACATTTCCGCGGCACCGTCGGGGGTGGCGGCGTAGTCGATCGCGGCGCGGCGTAGCCGGGCCCGGGCCGCGGCGAGCTGGCGGCGGACATCGGCGAGTTCGTCGAGGGTCTGCGCCTGACGGTCTTCGGTGCTGGTCATGACTGGCCGGCCCGGTTGGCCTCGCCGATGCCCCAGAAGTCGTCAATGGCGCGGTGGACGGACAGTTCGTCGGCTCCGGTGAAGGTGTGGCGGGTGCCGTCGGTGGGGTCGACGATCTCGACCTCCACGGTGTTGGGGTCCTCGTCGAGGATTTCTACCGGGATCCGGATGGGGTTGTCGCTCATCTGTTCTTCCTTTCGTTGGGGCTAGTTGAAGCGGGTGATTTTCTTGAGGATGCGGTCAGTGGCTTTGATGACCGCATCGGCGGTCTTGCGGACTTTCTCTTTGTCGCCCATGGCCCAGCCGTCGATGTAGGAGAACGACGAGTCCGGTTCCATGCCGTAGCGGCGGCTGATCACATAGCTGACGCTTTCGGCTTCGACTTCCATGGTGTGGCGTTGCCCGCCGGCACGGACGTGGTAGTCGGCGGTGCGCTCGAGGTGACCCAACTCGATGTGGGCGAGTTCATGTGCGAGCGTCATGCCCTGGTGGGCGTGACTGTAGGAGGTGTTGATGATGACCTTCTTGGTGCGTGGATCGGTGGCCCCGTCGGGGATGCCGGAATCGGTGCCGAGGTCGCGGTACTCCAGGGTGTAGCCGTGGGCCTCCACTTGGGCGCGCAGGTCGTCGTGCATGCCCTCGGGTGCTTCCCCGGAGGTGCGGTTGAATGGGATCACGGGTGGCTCGGGGAGGGGCTTTCCACTCGTGGAGGACACGTCGTAGACGGGGACGACTTTGAAGCCGATCAGAGCGTCGCGTTTGACGGGTTTACCGTCGGGTCCAAGTTTAGGTTTGCCGTTGGCGTCCTCGGCGCCGATCTTTTTGATCATCGGGGCGTAGATCCAGATGGCCCGCTCACCTTTATTGACCGAGCGGCCGAATTCTTTCCATTTATGGAAGCCGGCCACCCGGGTGGCTTTTTGTTTTTGCAGCAGGATCAGCATCTGGTTGTTGAGGCTGTAGTTGTGGAAGCGGCGGGACACGTCGAGGAATTCTTTCCACCGTTCGCCGGTGTTGAGTCCGTCGACGGCGGCGTCGATCTCGCGGCGGATGTCTTCAATCCGGGTGTCCTTGTTGTCGAAGCTGACCTGGTGCGGCTCGCCGGCGGGGGAGTCCGCGTCGCCGACCGGCAGTTGCGACATCAACAGCGACTCGCAGCGTTGCAGTTGGGCCACCGCCGCACCGGCCGCCCCGTAGGCGTTGCGGGTGTCCCCGGAGCAGCGCCGCGGCCCACCAGGCTCGGTGCTCGCTTTGCACATCCGATCCGGCTCCTCTCGGTCTAGGTTGTGTCCCCAGCAAGCATTGACAGCTGCTGGATGGTTCTCAAGAGGAGTTGTTCCGCGGCGCTGTCCGGTGCGCGGGGCACAATTACGGGTGTGGAATCCGATCCAGTTGGCCCTGATACGTCCGGGGACCGTATCCATCGCATGAGTGTGGCGTTGCGGCGGTTCCGCGCTGACCGGCTCCGCCGCCACCGTGAGTTCGATCAGCACCTGGCCAGCGCCCACTACCGGGTGGTGCGCGCCAATCTGCTGCTGTCGGTGCTGACACGAGCCCGTGCGGGGACGTTGACCGCGAACTGGCGGGACAGTCTGGCGTTATTTCCCCTCGGCCCGTCGGCCGCGGTGACGTTCGCTGCCGGGGATCACCTCGCGGTCCGGGAGGTAGCCACCCGGGCTGCGGCGGCGTGGGAACCCCACAGCGGTGCGGGGTGGCGGTTGTCACTGAACTCCTGGTTCGCCGCCACCACCGCCACCTACCACGAACTCGAGCAAGTCCAGCGGGACACCGAATTAGCCAACGACGCCGAACGCGCCGCGCAACGGGAGTCCATCCGGCGGCTACGTGGGCAGCTGCGGTGGCCGCAACCCGACTCTGCACCACCCGCGCCGACCGCCGGCCGGCCGCAGTCACCGCCGCTGCTGCACATCGAAGCGTGGTATCGCGCCGGGTTGGCCGGCGGGGGAGACGACAGCGACTGGATCGGCTGGCTGCAACAGCACGACAGTGACACCGCCCGCACACTGTTGGAGCGGCTGAACACCCCCGCTAGCCGCTGGCAGCTGGAACACCTTCCCAGTTATTGGAATCCGCCGCCGCGCCCGCCGCTAACGCCACCGACGCCATGAATGATGCCGCCGCTGAATCCCTCGACGAGTTGTGTCAGCGGATCGCCACCGCCGCACTGCTGCACACCCAGTTGGTGTGCGCCCGCCACGGGGTCCTCGATGCCGACTGGCGGACAGCGGTACTCGCCTCGGCCGGCGAACCGGTCGAGGAACTCGATGAACACCATCAACAGATGCAGGTTCAGGCCGCCGAGACGATCGCCAACCTGCCCAACGCGGACTGGGAACCGGACATGAAAGTGGGGTGGCGGGCCTCCCTGGAATCCTGGCATGCCGCCACCACGGCGTGCCTGGCCGACCTGCAGGACGCCCAGCGCCGGATCCACCAGGAGGCCGCGCTGTCGACGAGCGATCTAGAGGCAGGGTTTGTGATGGACCGTGACCTTCAGACCGCCTCCTACCGGGCCGGACTGACCGCCGCCGGACTGGTTAGCGACTGGCCTGCCTGGCTGCGCGGCCGGGTCCAGAGCTGGCCGCCCGGGCCGCGCCGCGACAGCCAACTCGCCGCCCTGGACGACCCTGACTACCGCCGCCAGTTGCAGCAGCTGCCGCGCTACTGGGCGTAGCACTTTCCGGAACCATCCTTTTTCGCCGCGCCGTGCGGTAACAGGTGTTGGTGTGCGGCTATATCGGCACCGCAATACCCCCGGGGAACGATTCACACCACCCATGAGTTACTAGTGCGGGGTTGTAAACTTGTCACACCGTCTCAATAGTATTAAGCTATGCCGAAGACAACGACCGTGATCCGCAACATCGAGACCGCCGCCCGCAAGGCCGGTCTGAGCTTTCAGCACCTACGGGAAGGTGGTAACCACACCATCTACAGCCTCGACGGACTGAACGTCCCCATCGCACGCCACGCGAACACGGACGGCTACCTCGAGGTCCGCATCTACAAACTGTGCGAAGTCAAGCTCGGGAAAGGATGGTGGCGACGACGATGACAGCCACCTACACAGCACACGTCACCCGCGGTGAACGGTTCTGGGTGATCCACGTCCCCGGCGTGGATCACTACACCCAGGCCAGAAACCTCGGCGAGGCTGAAGCAATGGCCGTCGACCTGATCGCCACCCTGCTTAAAAAATCACCCAAAACCATTGCCGTTGACCTCGAAGTCGACCTGCCCAAGAAGGCCCGCCGCCACCTGGAGCTGGCCGTCACGAAAGCCGACCAGGCCAGCCGGCTGCAAAATGACGCTGCCCTGGAACGCCGCGCCGCCGCCCGCGTCCTGCGCGACACCGGCCTGACCTACACCGATATCGGCGTTGCCCTGGGCATCTCCTACCAGCGGGCCCGCCAGCTCGTCCTCGAAGACCCCGTCGCCGCCCGATAGCCCATCACCCCAGCTCATCCCATGTCCTCTGGAATTGCACCCCACCCCATGATTAAGTATGTCGACACCGGTATAAACCCCGGTACACTGGTTGCTGGATCGACAAGGGACTGAACATGGCAAACATTCGCGGCAACCCCACCGCCGGCGCCGCCGCCGGCAGCTCCGCCAGCATGCACCTTCACCCAGAACTTCCGCCCAGCCCGCACGGCAGCGACACCAAATCCGCGCGGATCGAAGCCGCCTTCAACACTTTCCTCGTCGCCGGCCGCACCGATATCGCCACCTACAACAAAAGTGTCGACGCGTTGCGCACCGGTTTGACCCAGGCCGCCGAAGGCGTCACACAGACCGACCAGAACGGCGCCACCACCGTCACCAACAGTGCTGAGGTGTTCACGATATGACGATGATCGCTCCCCATGCCGCCGCCTCGGCGTGGATGACCCGCGCCGAACTCGCCCAGGCCTCGGGACTGCGCGAGGACCTTGTTGCGCGCTTCATCCCCGGCGCCGATACCCCGACTGGGCCGATGTACGCGGCCCAGCAGCTGGCCCTGGCGGTCTACGTCAAAGAACTCACGGACCACAACTTGCCCCCCGCAGCAGTCGACGACAAGGTTCGCGAATTCCTCACACGCCCCGCCACACCCGCGCCTGCTCCGATCATCCCCAAACCGGCAGCCCGCCGACGCGGACCATCGGCCGCGATCGGAGGAACCGCCGCCGCAGCACTACTCCTCGGCGGAATAATCGGCAGCATCATCGGCTCTAGTAACAACAGCGACTCCACCACGAATAGCGCCGCACCCACCATCACCGTGGAAGCAGCCGCCCCGCAGGTGAATCCAACCATCCCCGCGGTACCGGACCCGGTCTGCGCGGAGTGGGGGCCAATCTCCAATTCGTATGGGGCCAAACTGGCTGAGTGGAGTAAGTCTGACTCGACCATTGCAGCCACTTCGTGGTCTCTTGAACAAAAAGCGTTGAACCTCGGCATAGTCCCAGTGCTTCAAGCCCAGGCGGATGATTTAAACCGTTTGGCCGACAGAGCCCAGGATCCTTTCCTGGCTCGCCTGATGCGCGAGCAGGCCCTGTACGAGAAGGAATTCGCCTCTCGCATACCGAACTATGAGCCAAGCGACCAGGCCCTTTGGAGGGCTGTTGCTGATTACGCCGGGGCTGTTCGGGCGACTTGCCTCACGGTCGCGCCGCGGTGATTTTGCGGCCGTCGTCGCCGCATGCCGATGAGTTGATCGGCACCAACTGGCCTGAGATCGACGAAGTTGCCCTGGCTGACCTTGCCGGCGATGTTGCGGCGGCCGCCACCGGCGCTACCACCGCGGAAACCAAAACCTACGCTGACGCCGCCACCTACTACCAGCTCCTTCCCGAGGGGTTCGAGGCACAAGTTCAGGCCGCCTATCGCGTCGGCAGTATGGCCGAACAACTTGCCGGTTGGTTTACAAAAGGGGCCGGGGAGATCGGGGCGGCGGCAGCAGAGATAGCACTGACGAAAACCGCGATCGTCACCACCGTGGCTGCCGCCGAAGCACTCATCGCCGCCAAAAAAATTGAGATCGCCGCACTCCTTTCGACACCACTGATCCCGGCCATCCGCGACCCCCGAATCCAACAACTCCAAGCCGAAATCCGCGCCACCAAAACACTCGCAAAAAACGACATCGAAATCCTCTACAACGGCATTCACGTTCCCTCCCCCCCGCCACCCCTGGCGCTCATAACACTCATGGTTAACCGCCCCGGATCGCCCACCGCCCCGATTCCTGGAGGTGTTTCCTCACCGCCCGGAAGCGCACATGGCGAACTGCCTGACGCGTCAACTCCGATTGAAAGCACCCCGGTAGTGCTACCGAACGCCAGTTCGCCGCCAACGATTTCAAATGTGAGTAACGGCAATCCGGCGTTTGGGAACGCTGCCACTGCCGCCACGCCGACCACGACCACTCCGCCAACAGCGCCGTCTGCCTCTGCGCCGCCGAGTCCCTCAACATCTTCCCTGCCGGGGTCAGCTTCTGCGGGTTCGTCCGGTGTGGGCGGGTCAATGCCGTCGGCACCTCCGGCGCCGAGTGGGGGTGCGTCACCTGGTTCAGGTTCGGCGGTGCCCGCTGCCCCGGGCTCGGCGGCGGGAAGTGGTGGTGGTGCGCCTGCATCGTCGGGTGCTGCTCCGTCGAGTGCTGCCCCGGCGTCACCCTCGGCTGCCGGCAGCCCGGCCGGTTCAGGTGCTGGCGGTGCTGGGGCGTCGCCGGCGGCGGGTGGCCGGCCGGGTGTGACACCGGTGGGTTCTGCCGCCCCTGCCCCAGGGCAGCAGTCGGTGGCAGCGCCCGCCGCGCCGAGTCTTGCCGGTGCCGGGTCGGCGGCGGGTGCGGCGTCCTCGGCGGCGTCGGCCGCGGCGTTCCGCCCGCCGTTGGAATCGACGGTGTCGTCCTCACCGGTCCAAGGCACACCCGCCACCGCATCGCCCGGTGTGGGCCAAGCTGTTCCTGCCACAGCAGGTCCGGCCAGCCCGGGTGGGGTTTCGTCGGGTGTGGCCGCCCCATCTGTTGCGACTACCGGGGTGGCGGCGGCCGCGGCGGCGGGCCCGGTGGCGGCCCCGTTAGCGCCACCCCCGGCGGCGGGGGTGCCCAACCCTGCCCCTCCGGTGTTGCCCGGTTCTCCCACTGCGGTCGGAACCCCAGGTGGATCGGTCGGAACTCCGATCGCCCCACCACCGAATGTGATCACCTCCTTCGGTGGCCAGCAGATGGGCGCGAAGTTGGCGCAGATGGGTTCGACCACCGTCGGCGCCGGGCTGGCCACGACACCAGAGTTCACCGCCGCGACCGCGCTCACCGCTGCGCTGAACGATCCGGCGTTCGGGGTGGGCGAGTGGGCGTGCGCGGTGTTCCAGACCGTGGGGGAGAAGCCGCGGTTCGTCATCGCCGGCCGCGAGGGCTTGTCGTGGATTCCTGCCGGGCTGTTCCTTCCCGACGGTGTCGTGCTGGCCCATCTCGATCCGCGCATCGACTGGACGGTCCGCAAACTGTGGCGCGGCCTACGCCCGCCAGCGCGAGTGCTATCAAATTACGCCCGCATCACCGGCGAGGAACCGCACATTGTGGTCGCCCGCCACTACCTCGGCTTAGACGGTTTGTTCTCGCCGCGCACGGTTGTCGTCGCCGACGACAAAACGATCATCGACCCGAATCCGCTGCATAACCCGGCCGGGCGGCACCGGCTGGAAATCGCCTCCCCGGAGGGCTGGTGGCCGCAGGTCCAGACCATCCCAGAGACCGACATCGGCGCCCGCATCAGCGGAGTCGCCAGCTGGGTCTCCGACACCCACGACCAGGCCTTCGGCGTCGACCCGCTGCGGGCGGCCGCCGTCGCGCAAATCGGCCGCGCCGGCGGGGACCACGTATGGCACGAGGTGGAACAACGGATGCATCTCATACGCGCTGAGATCATGACCGCGCCGGTTGACGCCCCCGAACCGCTCGCCGACGGCTGGAACGACGGCCTGGTCGCCGCGGAACAACTGCTGCGCGGCTGGGAAACCCTGTGGCTGAGCAAGCGCGCGGCGGGCCGAGAAACGTTGGCGGACATGACCTATGCCGCTGTTGCCGCGACCATGTGAGGCAGCGGATACACCTGGCCGTGTGTCCATCGGGCCGATAGTCCAAAATGGGCTAATGGTGCACGTTCCCAAGCCGATGATTGAAGACCTACGCCACGAATTGGCGTCATTCAAGACGGCCTCGGGAGCGTACTGGGCGTGCGCGGCGGTTCAGCTCGCCGGCGCTGTGGAAGCGCTACTCGACGAGACTGACTGCGGCCAGGACTAAACGTTTCCCCTGTTTTGTACGGACCGACCGCAATGCCAGAGAAAGGCGAATTGGGTGTAGTGGGGAGACGGCACCGTGGCGGCTTCGCTGCCGGTTGTTCTGAGGTGGTCTTGAAAGCTCTATCGCGATCGGTCACGGTAAAAGCATGTGTCGATCCAGCCGTGAACCTGGCGGCCCCCGCCGGTGCCCTTCGCACGGGCGCACCAAGATCCGCGAAACTGTCGCCGAGATTTCCGCCCTTGAGGAGCGGCAGGCCGGTCTGGCCCGCTATCTCGGGCCCGCGACGGGTGTCCGCGACGGCGACCGGTTGGTGGATTGGACTGGGACCGCTGTTCTCTACCAGCTCGAGCCGCCGTTGAACGGCTACGGCACCGTCGTGGCCTCCACTGTCGATCGGGTTCCGGCGGTGAAATCCCGAGGCACGCAATGGAATGTTGAGACGTTCCTTTTCGGCGTCGGTGAGGATTTGCAGGTGGACTGGGAGGAGCTTTCGGGGAGCGCCTGGGGGGCTACATCGGTGGAGGCGCTTCACGGCGCCGGGTACAGTCCAGCCGCCGTGGAGGAGCAGACGGGTTAGCGCGGCCGGCGCCGGTAGTGGTCGATGATCGGCTGGCCGTCGCGGGTGTGCGGCCGAACCCACACGTGGCCCGGCTTTGTCGGGGCGTCCGTCGCGGAGCGCCACACGCCGCCGTGGTGGTCCCACACGGCGGCGGTAGGAATCTCGTCTTGGAGCAGTGGATCGAGCCAGGCGGCGACGGTGTCGGTGGCGGCCTCAACGGTCAGCAGTCCTTCAGGGAGGTTGGTGGCCGCGGCGGTCTTGTTGTAGCCGGCGGCCCAGTTCGCGGCGACGTGCACGCTGCGGGGAACGTCACGGCCGCGGCTCTCGGCGCGCCGCCGCAGGGCCTGGCGGAGTTTGTCGGCATCGACGTCGACGTGGCCGGCGTAGATGGCGAGGTCGACAAGGTCGCGGTAGCGGCCGGTGTTGCGGCCGAGGTCGTCGCGGTAGCTGACGCTGGCGATCTTGTCGGCGAGCTGGCTTTCCAGGGGAAATAGTGGCACTGCCGGCGGCGGCGTGAGGCCGCGGATATCGGCGATGGCCGGGGTGACGTCGCGGAGTTCGATGTCGCTGATCACGGTGGTGTCGTCGGCGGCGAGGTCAAGTCCGAACACTGCGGCGCGCTGTCCGCCGATTTCGGCGGTGATCCGCCAGGAGCTGCCCTGGAGTCCGCCGGTGAAGACGCCGGTCTTGTCGTCGACGGTGTAATGGAAGGGGTCGAGGGTGGGGTTATCGCCGGTGAAGGTTGCCAGGTCATCGCGGATGGTGTCGAGGGTGCCGTAGTTGTCGGTGGTGGTGTTGAGGTCGATGTCGCGGGTTCCGCGGATACCGGGGACGCGGATAAGCAGACCTGTTCCGCCGGCGACGATCCATGGCGCAGCAGGGTTTTCGAAGATGCGGGCCATGAATCGCTGCATGATGAACATGCGCAACAGTTCTTGCTGGGGTACGCGGGTGGTTTTGGCCTGTTCGGTGGCGCGGCGGCGAAGCGCAATCCAGAAAGCGGTCTCGCTGCTGTATTCGCTTGCCCAACTCACTGTTTAGCGGCCGAGGTTGTAGAGCAGGTCGTTGGCGGTGACGATGTCGGTCGGGGCGTTGATGGCCTCGAGGAGGCCCAGCGCGGTGTTGCGCCCGTTGTGGTCGGTGACGGGGTCGAGGGCGGCGGCGATGTCGTGCAGGCTGGTGCCGTGGCGCAGCATCGCGTCGTAGACGATCTCACCGAGGTGGCCCTGGTCGAGGGAATCGGCGTGAAGGTCGGCGATGGTCTGGGCGATGGTCGTCACGGGCAGTCCGTGGACGTTGTGCCAGGCGGGTTTATCGGTGCGGGGGTAGAAGCACACATCGGTGTTTCGGATCCGGCGGGCGGTGTTGACGGTGAAGTCGCAGTGGTCGGGCTGGCGGTTGCCGAGTTCGTAGATGTAGTTGGCGGCGGTGAGGTGGGAGACGATGGCGTCGTTCCACTGATCCGCATCTCGCAGCGCTTTGAGGCGTTCACGTAGAAACAGCTTGGGGGACAGTGATAGCCAGGTGGCTCGGGTCTGGTCCAGCATGATGTCGATGGGGGTGCCGGCGAAGCGGTAGACGCCTCGGGTGTCGGTGTGCTCGACATGGCGTCGAGTCACCAGGTGTGATAGGGCTTTGCGTGTCAGGCCGGCGCGGAGGGCCTGGCCGGTGGTGAACATTCCCCACTGGGTGGCAGCTTCGGCGGCGATCAGGTCATGGGGCGTGTCAAAGCCCACCGCTGGCATGCTTGCCTGCGATGGCGTGCGGCCGTTTCTCTGGCTGGAGCCATGTGCGCTCATTTCGGCTCAAGTATACCCCCAGAGGGGTACAAACGTGTAGCTCAGTCCGGAAGGCTAGGTGGCTTCAGGGATCGTCGTCACTGTGACAAAAGTGACCGTCAGAGCCCCAGTCGAGCGTCGATGGCGCGTTTGGCTTTCACCGCTTCTGCGCCAAGATCGGGATCAAGGACGTAGTGGTTTCGCAGTAGATCGGCGGTTTCAGCGGTTCCGACGAGTCCTAGGGTTCGTATCGCAAACTGGTCGACCCCGAAGGTCCCGCGCCGGTGCATGGGTGGGAATTCGTCGCGGTGGGTGAGCACCCACTCCAGGAGTTGCCGAACCTGCTCGGGATAGCGGATGGCAAGGAGGTCACGGTGTTCGAACTCGTCGCCCCAGTGAGGCTCACCGGAATAGCTCGGATCAAAGTCACGCGGCCCGAAGGTCATATTGATGCCTTTGAGCACAATGGCTGTCTCTTTAGGAAACTCGCCGACCAGATGGTTCCAGATCTCCGTCGCGCGTGCGCTGTCCTGCGTGCCCCGGAGGATCATGAACACCAGTTCATCAACAAGGCGCCACGTGAACGCGATCGGATCGGCAAGATCGTCTCCAGTCACTTCTGGGAGTGTTGTCGCGATCTTGGCCCACCCTCGCAGCCCGTGTAGGTGAGCCATGATTTCGCTCTGGAAGAAGCCTAGTTCCCCTGGAGTGTGAATTGCCGCCCGTTCAAGAGCCGCAGCCACAATCCCTGTTGCGCTTGGGCTTCCGTCCGCGAGTTGACTTACGATGCCATCAACATTGATCAGCGTTGGATTCAACTCGGTGACGTTGTCGCTCCTCTCCGGGGGGTCATACATCACGGCCATCGCCAACAACGTCAGGCGTTGTTCCTCAGGTAGTCCGGAGACGGCAGCGTCGTAAGGTCCGAGGACCTCTTGGTTGTCGATTGTGCGGCCGACGATTTCGGCAGCGAGTTGTCGGTGGTGTGGATCGTCTTGCTCGGCCAGCACATCGTTGATCCAGCCGGCCAGGTCCTCCAGGGTGGCCGCCGGGTTGATCTCGCCAAATCTGGCGAGGGCTTCAATGATCAAGTTGCCGGATGCCCAATCGCCAGCTGCGGGGGTATAGGCGTTAAGTATCTCGATGATGCGTTGGCGCGGTTCACCAGTTATCTGGGGAGCGGCGTATGTCACTGCCTCGAGAAGTTCAATCCGCAAGTGGTGCCCGCCCAACGCCAGACCCGTTTGGACCAGATCCGGCAGGTTCGTGGCATCTTCTTCAGAGAGCAGTCCGCTGGCAGAGTAGATCGGATTGCTCCACACCGCTGCCAGGTAAAGCCGGCCGTAGCACTCCGGATGACCCTGCCAGATTGCGTTCGCGGAGAACGGAACTGAGTCAACCACCGGAGCGTGAGGGGTGTGGACGCCGGTGACTACGAGGGTGGCGGCGGTGTATCCCCGCTCGCGATCTCCAGCACCAGATACCCCTTGCGGACTCGTGAAGTAGCCCGCGTCAACCCGCTTGAAGGTGGAACCAATCACTTCGCTGACCGCCCTTCGAATACCGGCATCTCGCAAGGCGGCGATCGCGTTTTGAATCGCGACGTTGGTGGCGTCCATGAGTGCTGTGATCTCACGCAGGAAGAACCCGCTTCGGAGGCCGGCGCCGGCGGCGGCTAGCAACGCCCTCTCGGTTACGGTCCACTGGCGGCGAGTGGTCCATACGCGTCCGAACACCAATGTCAGTTCGCTGTTGTCGACATCGGTGTTCAGTGTGTCGTCCGCCGCTGTAGCGGCGGCCTCAATAAGTAGTTCGGTGATGTCGGCCCGGGCGAGTTTCGCGGTTTCGTCGCCGAACTTCCCCAGGACGGCCACCAGATTGAGCCTCCACTGCGCGAGCTGGCGCAGCGTGTCGTAACGACGGGTGGCGTCAGTTTCCAGGAGGAGCGCGGTTTCCTGCAGATCGTGGTGTGTTGGTTGGGCGAGAATTTGCCCTAGGGCGGTGCCGTCTTCGGCCGCGAGTACGAAATGTTCGGCAGCTAGGAATCGTCCTAGTAGGTCGTGCTCAAACCGGACGAATCCCTGCTGGTTGGTGACCAGCGGGCAACTGTTCAATGCGGCGTCGATCGCTGCCGGTGCGGTCATCAGTGCTGGGCATCGGCGCAGGACCTGTTCGGCTTCCCGGATGGGAAGCGCGGTGATCACGCGGTCGTCCATGGCGTGGGCCAGGTAGCGCAGCCCGGCGCGCACGGTCTCATCGCCGGCCTGCTTGCGGATGTAGGCGTCGGTGACATCCGTGGTGGTGGCATCTGCGGGCAATTCCGCGGACACCTGTGCCGCCAAGGTGATGCTGTATCGGGTCGTGTACTGCACCCCAGCCGCTGCCCCTGGGGCGCCATAGATGGTCGCGAGGCGGTCCCGTTCTTGGTCATCGCTGGGCGCCGATATCGCAATGATTGTTGAGGGGGAGAGCGGTTCGATGCCTGAGACGGTCAGCGCGGTAGCCAGTACCGCAACTGAATGGTGTTGTTGGAGAGCGTGTATGTCTTGGATGAGTTCTGCGCGGTCGGGGCACTTCTCTAGGGCGTCGATGACGATAGTGCACCCACCCTCGACCTCGACCGCCTTGGCCAGCAGGGTGTAGGCCTCCTCCGTGCTGTAGGGAGCAACGGCCTTGCGCAGGAGTTGGTCGAACTGCCCTCGTTTGTAGGCGTCCGCCGACAGCCACACGACCATGTGGCCGCGGTTACTCAGTTCCACGGCAGTGTGTTTGGCGAGATGGGTTTTGCCGTCACCGGATGCACCGATGATCAACACTCGGCGCTGCGGTACAGCCAGTTGGTCGGCGACGTCGGTGGGGTGGCAGCGGGTCTGTTCCTCCGCCACGGTCGCCCCGGGGGGGACGAATGGAATCAGACCTGCTGAATGGAACTCGCGGAAACGGAACCGGTAGTCCTGGACCGCCGCCAAGTCGGCCCGCCGGCGAACCTCCGACTCTTCGTCGGCGCCTTCGGCGTAGAGACCCAGCCCGCGGATGAGGGCTTCAAAATGGTCAGGTGACCAGTGAGCCAGGCCTGGACCGGGCGCAGCGATGCGATCGGGCAGGGCGTCGAGGCCGACGACTGAGACATTGTGTTGGCGAGGAGTCGATGATCCTGGCGGGATCTGCGGATCGACACAGACGATGGTGTCGATGTGTTTGAAGAACTTGCCGCGGAGCGCTGCCGGAACCTTCCCACCCGACGCCAGTTTCTCGATGGCATCGGACAGCGCGTAGGTCTGTTGAATCGCTTGGTCGTAGTTGTTGTGATCATCGACCGACCGTTCTTGACCCCCGGGTAAAATCTGCCGCCAGGGCCCGTTGGGTGTGGCGATCAGCGGAAACCTTGGGTCGCGGCGCTTGAGTTCGACGTTGAGACAACGATCTGCGGTCAGAACAACCAGGTCGACCTGCCGACTGCCGTTGCGACTGTTGCTCACAACGAAGTTGACCAGCAGTGTGGCGGAAATGTCGCGCCGCTGCAGCTCGGCTCGCAGCCTGTTGACGGCCGCCCTCTCGTGGTCCAGGGTCAGCGGTGCGCCGTAGAAAACGGAAACAATGTTTTTAACCATCTATGCCACCAATCCCGGCGGCGCTAACGGGAACTATACGCATCACGTTGACATCCCCCAATCAGCAGCTGACTATCCGCCCGGAGCGGCGGCGGCTATAGTGGTGTTCAGCGCCGTCGCAGACGGCAACAGGTGATCAACCAAAAAAAGCCAGATTCCGCCGGTCAAGGTGGGATTTTCGTCGTTCCGCCGCTGTACCCTACCGGCCAGGACGCCAATTTTTGCATGCCGCCGAAATTGTCAGGGCGCCCTCTTAACCTAGATCAGTTGCCGCCGGACATTCCGACAGGCACGTTGCGGGCGGGGGGCGACGTGGACTTCGATCCTGATGACGCGGAAGCGGCCGAATTCTCGACGTGGAGCGTCGCAATCCCGACCGACGACAACTCCATCGTCCGCCGGCGACGGGCCCTGGCCCCAACCGAGATGCTCACCGAAATCGAACACAACAAATCCCGCTACGACGGAGATTTCTGGGGCGACTACGACCTAATCAACATCGCGTTGGGGGTGATCGACCAGGTTGCGTTGGCAATGGGGATCTCCGCCGGCCGCACCTGGGAAGAAACCATCGACTACGCGGCCGGGGAGGCCGAACGGCAGTCTCCTGCCGGCGGTCGCAAGCAGTGGCAGGCGGTGGCCGAAAGGGTCGTGGTCTCCTTGGTCACCACCGACTACACGAAAGTCCCGTACATCGTTCACGGTGAGTCCGGACCCGAGTGGGTGGCGCAGAGGTTCCGGCTGCTCTACGTGCACTCCAGTGGTGAGGAGGGGGCCGAACACCTGCGGGCGTCCGAACAGGCGATCAACATTTTCGTCCAGGCGCTCGATCTGGACATCGAGGCCGCCCAGATTGCCAGCGAAGCGCAGCTGCAGGTACTGATCGAGCGCGGCGCCTTCGAATCCGCGGTCAAGGTTGCGAAAAACGCTCGATACCAGTCGATTCAATACCAGGAGAGGATCGTCGGGATCATCAGGGCCACCCTCATCGACCCCAGGGCGCATGACTGGGTCGGCGACGTCCCCAAGATCCTCGACTCGGCGCTGACCCACGTCCAGGAACGGCTCACCGGCGAATCCGCGATCCTCGACGCCGTCGCTGAAAGCCGCGCGAACATCACTGATCCGAACGGCCTCATGGCCGCCAACCAGCTGATCGAGAACCTGCGGGACTGCCGCCGCCGCCACACTGAGCTCCACACCCATTTGATCGGGGCCCGCTCTCGCCTGCGCGAAGCACTGGAGGACCGGCTCTCTCGCCCGCCAAGCGCCGCGCACCGCCTCAACGTCTACAGCGGACTGCTCCAGCCACTGTTGGAGCGCCCCGCGAGGGAAAGCGCTGCCGCAACGGACACGTTGCTGGCGATTGTCGGCGGTATCAACACACGGTGGTGGCCGTCGCTGGACTACCTCATCTACGAGTTGTGCGCCCCGCCGCGGCTTCCGGAAGGCGGCGAACAGTTCATCGAGCCTGAGTTCGACGACGATGACGACGACCGCTTCCAGTGGTGGGAACCCTACGAGGCCGTTGTTGAGTCTCTCTTGGGTGCCATTGATGAGCCGATCCGTCTGTCGCAGTTGTTGGCTCGGGCGGAGACGGTTGTGGGGTCACTGCCCGACGACGACGACAAGCCCTTGGAACCCCGGCTGTTGATGGCCGCTGTGGTGCACGCCGCTCACCGCGCGTGGGCGACTCATCTGTCGGGGCGCACACCAGGTGAGCAGGTTCTGTTGGCCGCGGAGTCCGGCTCTTTCATCGACAACGACGACATGTTCTCTGCGGATCTGATTCTTTTCCGGGGCGAGGTGATCGACGACATCGCCGACACCACAACGCCGCGGGGGCCGCACGCCGACGGCACTAACGTCGACTGGAAGGAAAAATCAGCGTGACGACACGAAGCGACGCAGCTGACATCGGCCGACTTTTGGCCTGGGCGGCCCGTCCGAAGGAGACCCCAGCCCGGAATGACGATTACCACCGGCTGATCAGCCGATACCGGAACGATCCGGACTTCGCGCAAATGACCGACGCCGTATTTGCAGGTGCCGGAATGCACCTTAACGTCGACGAGCGCGAAGGGGCTATCGTCGTCGCGGCGCCGGATTCACCGCTGCGATTGACACTGGGCGACGTCATGAAACGCGCAGGGTCGTTTCAGCGCGCAGCAATCGGGGCAGCGATACTGGCCATCGCGTCGACCGCTTACCCCGAGCCATCCATGCTCGACGACCCCGACCGCATGGCTGTATTCACCACCCGTTCGGTAGTCGAGCTTCTGGACCGCGCCGCGGCGGCATACGCGGACAACAGCCAATCGGACGGAAGCGTCGATGATGACCTGGCCGAGGCTTGGCGTGCGTGGAACCAGCTCGCGCCGGGACGCCCCAATGCGCAACGTCATTCGGCCGCCGACCGCTTCGGTTTAGTCATCCGTGTCTGCAAGGTTCTTGTCGACGCCGGATTCCTGACCTCCCGCGGGGATCTCGAGGGCGGCGCCTGGCTGGCCCGTCCCCGGTTCCGCCACGCTGTCACCTCCATGGCGGAGGATTCGGATCTTTACATCATCGTCAACGGATTGACCGAAACGGAGAACACCGATGAGCACACCTGAGAAGCTGCCCGTGCCGCCGTTGCGTTTGCGGCGCATTTGGCTCCAGGGCGTCGGCCCCGACGGGGCTCGGTTCGATCCGCTGGACCTCAACTACGCCGCCCGGGCGGGCGCGGCGGACCGCGCGGCGGACCGTGTCCTGCTGTCGCTGACCAACACCGGCGGTAAGTCCACTCTCATCACCTTGGTCTCCAGCCTGGTCGTGCCGGCCGCCCGCAAACAGGTCGGCGGCAAAAACCTCGGCGACTACGTCCTTACCGGGGACACCTCACACATCGTCTGTGAGTGGGAAGACGACACGACCGGTGTGCGCACCGTCACCGGCACCGTGATGGAGTGGAAAGACGGTAGGCGTCAGCCCACCGCCAAACAACGGTCAACGACCAACATGCACCGCACCTGGTACCTCTTCCGCACCGGACCCGGGTTGCCGGGAATCGACGACCTTCCGTTCATCGACGGCGAGGGGCGACGTTCCACTCTCTCGGCGTATATGGCCGCGGTTCGCGACCTCAAAGACAGACACCCCGAGATCCGGTGGGTGGAGACCCAGGTACAGCAGGAGTGGACGCAGGCTCTCCTGGAGCACACCAACATTGACCCGGTGTTGTTCAGCTATCAGATGCTGATGAATGACGACGAATCTGGCGCCAAAGCGCTGCTCGAACCGTTCTCCTCTGACGACAACGTGGTCAAGTTCTTCATCGGCGCACTCAACGACGACCGCGAGTTCGCCGACTTCACCAACGAGCTGAGTGGTTACTCACGACTGGCCACTGACCGGCCGAATTTGTTGCTCCTCAACGCATTCTGCGCGGAAATCGAGCCGAAGATCGCCAGCATCGTCCAGCACGATGCCGATTTCAGAGAAGCCGCGGCGGCGGCTATTAAAGATCGCACCAGCGGCGCGGAGTTCGCCGGCGCCGTGATGGCCAGGCTCGAGGCCGACCAGAGATTCCTAAGCGAACAGGTCACGGAGGTCAGTGCCGCCGAACAGAAAGCGGCCATCGCAAAGCGCGAATACAACCAGATCAGCGACATCCGTCTCCAGCTCACACTGGAAAATGCGCGGGCCGTGGCGGACAGGGAAAAAGCGGCTCTGGCGGAACGCGTGGAAGAGGCGAGCGCCGCTGAGAGTGAGGCGCTGGCCTGGGACGCGGTGTCGTCGGTGTTGGACATCGAAATCGCCCGCAAGCGCCGTGACGCCTGCCAGCTGGCCTATGAGCAGGCGGACGCCGACCTCAGCCCCCTGCGCAATGAAACAGACGCCGCGGCGGCGGCATTTGCCGGACGGCTGACAGGGCTTATCGCAGAGCTCGCTGCCGCCGCGACATCCGCTGACGAGCGGCGCAAGACGGCAGAACTCGCTGCGAAGCGGGCGCAGGCGAAGAGCAAGGAGGCCGCCGCTCGTGTCGTAGACGCGATGAACCGACTTAAAGATATCGACGGGAAAATCCGCGCGGCTTCTGCGGCGAACGATGCGGCCCGCGCCGCCGGGTGGTTGAACATCGGGGAAACCGCGGAACAGTGCGTGCGTCGTTGGCAGGATCACCGCGCCGAGGCTAAAGGTGTTGAGGGGGAGGAGAACAGGAACGCCGCTGAAGCTGATCTAGCTCGCCGCCGTGCCGAAAGCGCCAAAGACGAACTGGTCGGCGAAATCAGGGTGCTGGAAAAAATCGCTTCCTCGCACACGGGAACGCTGGAGAGCTTCGATCGTGATCTTGCTAGGGTCTCCGACCATCCGGGCGTCGAACTCCTGTTGGGCGGTGCCGCCCTCACTACGGCCGAGATCTCCCGGGTTCGCGACCTGGCGACAGCGGGAGCCCACACGGCCGATCGCAGCGCCGCGGAGCACCAGTCTTCGGCGGACGCCGCGCAGGAAGAGTTGCGCCACCTCGACGAGACAGGAACGGCGCCGACGGGGGCCGACATCATGGCGGTGGTTACCGCCCTCGGGCAGTGCCGCATTGGCGCGGTGACCGGCCTGCAGTGGATCGAGCACAACATCGTCGACCCCGATGATCGGAGCGCTTTCATCGCCGGTCACCCCGACATCGCCGGCGGTGTCATCGTCACCGATCCGGCGAAACTGTCCGCCGCCAAGAAGCACCTCGACGAGATCAAGCTGCGGACCCGCACTCCGGTGGCGGTGGTCGCCAATCCGTCCCACGTGAAGACGACCACTGACGCCGGCGCTGGCACCGACTGGTTCGTCGTCATTCCCCACCGGGCGACTTGGGATCGACAGTGGGCTCAGGACGCCCGCGCTGAGTACGCCATCACCGTTGAGCGGGAAAGCGCAGCTGCTCTGCGGGCTCGCGACGACGCGGGGCGGCATCGTGGAGCGGAGCTTGCGTGCGCCGAGTTCCTTACCCGGTGGGCCGATGTCCGGCGCGACGTACTGGAAGCTGCGGTCACCGAATCGACTATGGCGATCGGCGTCGCCGACGCGAGGCGCGGGGAACTCATCGCCGAATGCGAGCGGCAGCAGGAGGCGGGCGCGCAGGCACGAGCACGAGCCGAGCAGGCGCGCAAGGACTTCAGCCGGGCGGACGAGTTCGCCAGGGATGCTGGGGATCTGGTGACGATAGTCGCTGCCGGTGACGAAGCTGAACAGCGAAAAGCTCTGGTTGAGGCGGATCGGAGCAAAGCTGCGGAGGATGAGATCGCCGCCGATGACGCCGGCGACCAGGCGCGCGGCATCGTCACCAGCGCAGGTGAAGAAATAGCGCAGGCCAACAGCAACATTGAAAGAGCGCGGAGCCAGCTCACAGTTCTCGGTGTGGAGGTTCCCGGACCGGATCCCGGAGGGTCGCTCGACGGTGTGCGGAGTGCGTACGAAGCGCTGCGGCAGGAGCTGTCGTCGGCTGAGCGGGGGATGGTAGAGGCCGACAACCTCGACCGTGCGAAAGCCGCCGTCAGCGCGGCGCAGGTGCGCTCCGAGCGCTTTGATGCCCCCGTTCTGGCACGTGCGGGAGAACTGTCGGTTCTGCCCGCAGCGTCATCCTCGGACTCCCTGAACTTCGCGCAGCGGCGGGCCCGGGAGACCGTGACGAGTACGAGGCATGCCCAGAACGACGCCGAATACCGTGTGAAGTCGGCCGAAAGCGAGTTGCGCAAGTCTCTGCCGCCGGCGGACCGGCAGAACCACATCGACCTCACCAACTTCCCGGAGTGGATCGCTGCGAACGCCGAAGACATTCCTCATCTTCTGGAACGACTCGAGGAACGCAACATCGAGCTGCGTGAACTCTCGAACAGAGCAGAGCAGGAAAAAATTGAGGCAATCGCGATGCACCAGGAACTCAAAAGTGACGTTGAATCCTTCGAGGATATCGGCGCGATGTGGGAAGGTGAGCCGGCTTCGGGACAGCCCGCGGTACTGGGAAACAAACTCGACGTCCGTCGGACGATGCGCGAACGGGTCGAGCGACGCCGGCAGTCCGGTGAACGTGAGCGCGCAGCGAGTGACGCGCTGAAAACTGCTGTTGGAGCCGCCAAGGCTGAGTCCAGCCACCTCCGGTGGAAAGACCTGGAATCCCATCTTGTGCTTCGCGTGCGCATGCTCACAGATGATGAGCTCATCGCGGAGGCCAGTATCCTCGCGGGTGACGCCCGCACGTACTTCGCTTCGACCAGTGGGGACCTCGTCGACATCGAAAAGCACCGGACGATCCTGCGCGACAGCCTGGTTGCGATCTGCAAGGGTCAGCGTCGTCTACTCCGCGAGGTGAGCTCCGAATCGCGCCTCCCGCCCGGATTGGGAGAACTGTCCGGCCAACCGGCAATCAAGATCCGGTTCGACGACATCAGCGAGGAGGAGGCTCGCGGCCGCCTGGGGGAGCGTGTAGACAACTGGGCGATCGAGATCGCCGACAACCCCAAACGGGCGTCCTCATCAGATGTCAGAACGCGCTGGCTTGCCGAAGCGGTTCGCGACACAGTGCGGGACCGCAGTCGTGTCGGTGCTTGGTCGATCGAGATTCTCAAGCCCCGAATCGACGGCCAGGTGATGTACTGCCCTCCGGATCGGATCGACCTGGAGTTCTCCGGCGGACAGATACTCACGCTCGCGGTGCTGGTCTACTGCGCTCTTTCCCGTGTCCGCTCGGCGCACCGGACAGGGGGATCGCGCCCGCCGGGAACCCTTCTGCTCGACAACCCCTTCGGTGCGGCGTCAGCAGAAACGCTCATCGCGATGCAGCACCGACTGGCGGCACATTCGGGGATTCAACTGGTGTGCGCCACCGGTCTCAACGAGGCGAACGTCGAGCGGGCGTTCAGCAGTGCCGGATCGGTGATCGTGAAGCTTCGCAACGACGGTGATCAGCGGCGCAACCAGTCCTTCCTCCGAATCCGCGAGCAGATCGTAGACGGCATCGACCTGGCCAAAGCCGTTGCGGGCGACAGGCCTGTCGACTCCGAGCAGAACTGGGTCGAGGCCACTCGTTACGAATTTCGCCGATGAATGTCCGCCCCGGTGAAATCCGCGAACTCTCCGAACTGATCCGGTCCAGCGGCCGGGTGCGTGTCCCACTGTCGGATCTTTGGCGGATGTGGGATCTGTCAGCGCCGCGATTGAGCGGAAACCCTGGACAGGTGGCGGCTCTGCGGGCGGCACTGACGGATCTCCACGACGCCGGAACGATTGAGCTACCGGTTGGTGCGTGGGACCGCAGCACGTCGCCACCGCTGCCGAAATCGGTATCGGTTCCGGATGCGCGATCCGCCGCTCGGAAACGGCCGTGGATCACCTATCCGTGGTGCCCCGACTTGGGGTGGGTCGCTTCGCTGCCGACGCTGAGTGAGTCGCGCTTCGAGCACCTGGTCAGCATCAACAACTGGTTGGTTCGCACCGCTGGATCCGTGGTCCCGGTGGTGCCGGTGCGCTACCGGTCCGTCGAACTTCTCGACGACGAGAAGCAATTAGAGACCATGTTGAAAACCAATCTGTTCGGTGAAGGCCGACTCAGTTTGGAGATGTTGTCCTGCGTTCGGAGACCGCCGCCACTGGCCGCGATTCACGTCGGTTCGGGTCCAGATGTTCTAGTGGTGGAAAACAGCGACCCTTACTGGGTGGCAGTCGACGCTCTCCGATCGGAGCCGGAGCACCCAGTCGGGAGGGTTGTCTACGGCGCCGGCGCGCAGTTTCCGGCACAAGTTCGCGCGTTGAATGTCGACGTCGCGGATCATGGCCCCGTCCGTGGAACAGTCTGGTACTGGGGCGACATGGACCCGAAGGGTGTCTGGATCGCCGCCGAGGCGTCGCGGCTGTCGAAGCTGGAAGCCGGACCGCAGATCCTTCCTGCGCATCAGCTGTGGGATGCCATGGCAGATCATCCCGGACAGACCGCCGGGCAAGTTGACTGGTCTAACTCGGGGATGGGTCTGGGGTGGCTGGGCAAGGATCTCACGGACCGGATGGAGGGGATCCGCAGCGTGAAAGCGCGAGTCGCCCAGGAAAACATCGGCGGGCAGGCCGTGCTCCGCTGGGCGAACGATCTGAACCGTCAATCCCACATTTCGGACTGGGTGACCGACGATGGGCTACTTCGGGAGGCCTCGGAGTTGCGTGAGGACGCCGACATCGACACCGACTAACGGGCAACCCACTGCTGTAAAAGCTCCCGCACCACTTCGGAGACGTTGGTGTGTTCGTTCTCCGCTCGCGTCAACGCCGCATCCCACAGTTCATCGGGTATGCGGATGTTACGCAGAGTTGTTCCCGGCGGCATCGTTCAGGGTACAACTAGCGCGGCCCGTCGGGCCGGGGCGCCCACCAGCCCGGTAAGTATTGGAAGTAGTTACTCGGCGCCAGAGCGTCGGCCGGCACTTCAATGACATCTCGGATATCGACGGGCTGTTGGGGTGGGTCGGGCACTTCGCCCATAACGGGCACCGGGGTGAACCAGCCCGGAATGAACTCTCTGGTGAGGGCGGGGGCGAGCTGGCCCGGTTCGACGTGCACGAGGGCGTCAGCATCCAGAGGACGCGTGGCCGCCGGCAGCTCCGAGCCCGGGGGATAACCGGGCAGTGGGTGGTAGAGGTTCGGACCGACTTGCACATACCCGTTGGGGGCGAGCTTGCCATCGGGCACGTACTGCAACTGGTCGGTATCAATCCAGTAGCGCGGATCTTCGCCGTGCGGTGGATCGTTCTGCGCGGGTGCCTGCGGCGCGGGTCCGAACATCTGGGCGCGCGTCTCGCTGCTGCTGCCGGTCTCGGGTAGCCGCCCGGCGAGGGTGTGGACCTGTTGGGCGGCGCCTTGGAATTGGGTGGCGGCGGTTTGGACCACCTGGGTGGCTTCGTGGATGCGTTGTTGTCCTGCACGCAGGAGCGCGGCTTTGCCCTCGGGGGTGTTGGAGTAGGGGCCGACCGCGATTTTGTCGGCGGCCCACGCTGTTTCCACGGTGCGTAGCTGGGTGCGGGCCGCTTGGGAGATCTGGGCGGCGTCGTTGATGACGGCCCCGGCTGAGGTGTGCAGGTGGTGCAGGTGTGTGCGGTGGTGGTCGAGGGCGGCGCTAGTGGTGACGGCGGTATCAGCGGCTGCACCGCTCCACGCGGGGGGACTGGGAATTTGGGTGCCGGGCTGGGGTGTACTCAGCTGCGGCGGGGTCACGGCTCCGAGGAGTTCACGGGCCTGCGAGAGCACCGCGTCGACAGGATGCATGGACAGATTATCGCCTAGCGCCGCGACACGGCCGGTTCGTTCTTAGTGTGGCAGTGCGGCGGCGGCGGCCGCGATGCGCGCCGCGGCCGTCTGGAATTGCTCTGCGGCGGCTTGCACCACCGCGGTGATGTCGTTGATGTGATGGTGGGCGGCTTGTAGGAGTGCGCCTTGGGTTTCGGTGGTGTCGGCGCCCGGTTCGGCGGCGGCCCGGTCGCTGGCCCAGGTGTTTTCCACTGCGTTGAGCTGGGTGTGGGCGTTTCGGGTGATCTCGTTGGCCTCGGCGATCGCCGCGGCCACGGCCTGGTGTGCATGCTGGAGGTGGGTGAGTTGGCCGTCCAGGGTGGTTACGGCCGCCCCGGCTGCTGCGCCGGCGGTGCTGTCCCAACTGGTCGGCGGGTTCGCCGGCGCAGTGACCGCGAACGCCGCCGTATTACCTACCGGGGTCATCGCGCCCAGCAACGTCCGGGCTTCGCGAAGTACCTCATCAACCACACTCACACCTCAAAGTATCTACTACAAATCTTATTTTGTTGAGCACTGATTTCGTCGCCGGGATGCTGGCCTGCGGTTTTCCGGTGTTCCCGGGGTGGGCGTGGTCGCCGCCGGGTGGTGCCTGTTGAAAAACCTAGGGGGCCTGCTGGACTATTACCGTATGAGATCAGAGGCTATTTCTGTTAGCACCGCGCAGTTGCGTTCGGTCGCTACCGCCCATGACGGCTACGCGGCGGACCTGGCGGCGTACCGGGCTGCTTGTCAGGACTGGATTGCCGGGATCCGCGCCGACATTGTGCGCTGCCATGGCACGGTGGCCGACTCGGTGGGTGCCGCTTTGGCGGAGTTCGCCGCAACCATCGGGGGGCATTCTCATGTCGCTTCGGCCCACCACGATGCGATGGGCGCAAAGTTGGTGGCTGCGGCGGCCGGCTATGAGCGCACCGACGAGGCGGGCGCGGCAATCGTGAGCGGCGTGGGTGTCTAAGTGGCCGAGTTGCGGGTCAACCCGGCCGACGTGGGTCCCCGCATCGCGGTGGCCTTACAGTCGGCGGCGTCCGCGTTGGCATCACCGGCGGCGATAGCGCCTCCGGTGCCGGCGGGCGCGGACCCGGTGTCGGCGGCCGCGGCGGGCCGGGTGGCGGCCAACGCGGCCACCCTCAGCGCCACCTTGGCTGCCGGTATCAGTCGGTTGGCGCAGGGCGCTCAGGCGGTGACCGGCGCCTTGGCCGGGTATGTGTCCACCGACGCCGCCGGCGCTGCCCGCATCGACGGCACCGTTGCCGCGGCCGCCGAGGCGGTGGCCGCGATCCCCATCCCGGCCGCCCCCAGTGTGGCGGTGCCGTTCCCGCCGTTGGACGCCGCGGCGGCGGTGGCATCCCTGCCGGCGGATCCCGCGGTGATCGACGACGCCTTGCACGCCGGCGCCACCGAGACCGGGTTACATGCCCATGGTGCGTCCTGGGATGCAGCGGCCGCCCAGTTACAGACCGCCGCCACCGAAATGCGTTCCCTCGGAGCCAGTTTGCCGTCGTCGTGGAGTGGCCCGGCCGCTGATAATCTGACCGCCCGCCTCGGTGCGTTCTCCGACTGGCTGACCGCCTCGTCGGACAGTGCACGCTCTCATGCCGCGGCCGCCCGTGATGCTGCCAGCCACTACCGTTCCGCGGTCAACGCCCATCCGCGGGCGGCGGATGTGCGTCACACCCAGCAGGTGTTGATGGCTGCGGTGCGCCGCGCCGCGGCGGGGGATCCCAGCGCGGTGGCTGAGGCGTTGGAGGCTGAAGCTGCCCTGACCCAGATGCGGGGGCAGTCGGTGAGTGCGATGGCGCAGTACGGGCAGGGCGCCTCGGATCTGAATCCGGGTGCCGGTCCGGGGGATTCACCGCCGATCGGCGATGGTGCGGATCCGGGCCGCGCCGACGGCCTCGGCGCCGCCGGTGAGGGCGGGTTGTTGTCCGAGGAGCTCGCCGCTGATGCATTCCAGGCCGACGGTGATGTGGCGGGGGACGTGCCGGGGGAGTTTGGGCAAGGCGCCGGCCAGTCGGCGCAGCAGTTGATGGGTGTGGTGACGCAGGTGCCGACGCAGGTGGCCCAGGCGGTCGGGCAGGCGTTGAACTCCTCGGGACAGCAGTTGACTCAGGTGGGGCAGCAGGCCAGCCAGGCGGTGTCGCAGTTAGGGCAGGTGCTTAGCGGCGGGTCTCCCAGTGGAGCGCTGCGCGGCCTCGGTGGGGCGGCCGGTGCCAGTGGTGTGGGTGACTTCGGCGGCGTCGGTGGCGGCGGCGGTGGTGGTGTGGGTGACTTCGGCGGTGGTGGCTTGGGTGACTTCGGTGGTGGTGGGTTGGGTGACTTCGGTGCGGGCACCATCCCGGCGGGGCTGCCCGAGCAGCCCCCGCCCCCGGCCTCGGTGACCCCGAGTGGGCCGCCGGCCGCCACCACAACGTCGGCTGTTCCGCGGCCCTCGGTGCCCGGCAGGGCGGGCATGGCCGGGGGGATGCCGATGGGGATGATGCCGATGGGTGGGGCCGGTCTCGGTGGCGGTGGGGACAAGGAGGTGCCGCGTAATACCGAGTGGTTCCCCGACGAGGAGTTGGTCACCGACGAGCCTGAGGTGTCGGAGGCAGTGGCCGGTCAACGGCGCCGCCCGCGGCCCACGGAAACATAGATAGGGGACAGCGGGTGGGGTTTCATCCCGACGTCGAGGCGTTCTTAGCGCGCGGTGCCGAGCTGGGCGAGATGCTTGAGCGGGTGCAGGCGGCTGCGTTCGATGATCTGCGGGTGCGTCGCGCTGGCGCCGATGAGCCGAACTTGTTGCCTGAGATCGACGGCTATGGGGCGCTGACGTCGCTGTGGATGGAGGGCATTGTGGGGAGGTACAAGGCCCGCGAGATTGAGCACATTTTTATGGCGGCGGTCGCCGAATGTTATGCGGTGCTGGGTGATCGGCGTTCTGACGCGGCCCGCTCAGCGGTGCCCGATGCGCTGCGGCCGTCTCTGGGTGATCTGGATGCCGATTTGGGGTTGGGGTGATGGCGGCCCCGACGCGCAGCGGCCCAACCCCGGCGGAGCTTGTCGCTGAGTGTCTTTCGGGTGGGGTGCGCCGGCTGATCGGTGCGGCGCACTCGTTGACGTCGTCGCGTGCGGTGGTGGTGTGCGCCGACGAGCAGTGGGTGCGGGTCCGGTTTTCCTCGGCGCCGGGGTCCCTGCCGGCGCCGTGGGAGGTTGAGCCCACCGGTTGGGTCCGCGCCCCGCGGGCCAGTGAGCCTGGTCTGCGGGACGCGTCGGCGGACCCGGTTCTGGTGGTGGTGGGGGTGGCCGAATCTCAGGTGGTGGCGATCAACGCGCTGGCCGTCGATGAGATTGGGGTGACGTGCGCGGGCCGCGATGCGGTGATCGCGAACTGGGTGCTGCAAGCGCAGGTTCAGGGCGCCCCCGGGGACAGTGTTTCGGTGGCTGGGGCGGTGCTCAGCGCCAACCCGGACGCCACGGTGGTGGTGGCCGATCCGATGACCGGGGAATCCGGCTGGGTGGATGTGTTGGCTGCGGGCACCGCGTGGCCGGTGCGGCCGTTGACCGCGCCGATCGGCGATGTTGAGCCTGCGTGTCCCGGCGGTTCCGGGCTGCCGGTGCTCCCGGTGGTGGAGGCGGCCCCGCCGCCCACCGACCTGACTGTTGTCGAAGAGCTGCCGGTCACCTCGAGTGCCCGGATGCGGGTGTTCGGGCGGTTCGAGGTCCTCGACGATCAGGGGGCGGCGTTGCAGCCGATGCAGCAGGACATGGTCGGCGGCATCTATTTCCACCAGCCGGTCAGCACCCACGACCTGTGCGGGCTGCTGTTCGGTACCGAGCGGCGGCCCGGCAGTTTCCATGTCGCGCTGTCCAAGATGCGCAAACGTGGTCTCAATCCGGTGTTGGTCGATGGCGGGTATCGCATCGACATTGCCTGTGACTGGCAGACATTCACCGACCGGGTCGGACCTGACGTTGCGGCGGCGGACACCGCGGCCCTGGCTGCTGCGGCGGCGATGATCACCGGCCCGCTGTTCGGTGAGCACCCGCCGGCCTGGGCGGCAACCCTGGTGGTGTCGATGCGCCGCCGCGCCGCCGAGGTGTGCCGTGAGTTGGCCGCCCGCCATGTCGATCAGCCGGCCGCGGCCGTGGGGTACGCGCGCCAAGGCCTGGCGGTCGACACCGACAATCCCGAACTGTTGGAGATCATCGACACCCTCACCGCGAACCCGGGAGCAGTGCCGCGGCAACACGACGAAGGGACGCGATGAGCGACAACACCATTGAGCACACAGAGCCCGCGACCGAGGAGTTCTATCGGCGGGAATTCAGTGTGTTCAACCCGTCGGGTTCGGTGGGCATCAGCTGCAACGGCCGCGGACAAATCTGCGGCATCACCCTCGACGAAGACGCCTTGACCAACGATGAAGAGCTGGCCGCGGAGATTGTGGCGTTGGCGAAACTGGCGCGCGCAAAGTATCGGATGAATCTGCGGTTGTTCTCTCTGGAGGCCACCACCGCCCAGGGTCGCGATCCCGACCGCATGGACCGGTTCTACCGCGGTGTGCAGAAGCTGCCCACACCGGAGGAGTACGCGGAGATGGAACGCGCCGACGCCGCCAGGTATGCGCTGTGAATCAGCCTCGGGAACTGTTCGACGCCGGCGCGGCCGCCCTGGGACTGCTCGGCGGCGGTAAACCCAATCCGGCTCAGGCGTTGCGGTATTTCACCGCCGCCAGCGAAGCCGATCCGCAGATGTGCGATGCGTGGCTGGGCCGGATGCTGTGCGGGGACGCCGAATCCCCGATCGTCTACCGGGCCTGGTCGGCGCGGCAGAACATGCACGGCGAAATCGTGCGGCTGGGCATCAGCCCTGGGGCGTTCATGCCGAAAGTGGACATCGGCATGGGTGTGGTCGCCCTCGAACAGCCGATCTATGACCGCGGTGTCCTCAGCGTGGTGTTGGCGCGCATGCTGGCCATGGGCAGCCCCCCGGACTATCAGGAAGCCCAGGACACCCTCGCTGACGCCCCGCCGAACGGCCTGACCCGCTGGGTGCGGGCCGCGATGCTGTATCGGGCGCAACGGTGGACGGAGGTGATCGCCACCCTCACCGGCAACCTGGGGGATTTCCGCGACGACCGGTTTTTGGCGCAGGCCGCCACCACCGCCCTGGGGGTGGCCCACGCCCACCTCGGGCAGTTCGATCCGGCCGAACGGTATCTGCGGGAGGTGGAAGCCACCGCCGCGGAATTTCCCTCGGCCCGCCACACCGCACTGTGGTATCTCGGGTTGGTGGCGCGGGAGCGCGGCGAGGAGACCGAGGCGGTGGCGCTGCTGCGCCGGGTCAACGCCGAAGCGCCCTCCGCGGAGATCGCCGCGGCCATCGCCGACCCGGGGATCCGGTTGCACACCACCACCGCCGAAGCGATTGCCGCCCGCACCGACCCGTGGGATCCGGCATCGGGGCCCGGCGCCGAGGAACTCGCCGGGGCCGCCGCCGCGGAGCGCCGCGCGGTGCTCCTCGATGAGGCCACCGCCGAACTGGACCGCCAGATCGGCATGAGTGGGCTCAAGGAACAGATCCGGACGTTTCGGGCGCGGATGAGGATGGCCGAGAAACGCAAAGAGTTGGGGTTGAAGACCACCAAGAGCGCCAATCACATGGTGTTCGTCGGGCCGCCGGGGACCGGTAAGACCACGGTGGCGCGGATCATCGCGAAAACGTTGTGCGGCTTGGGCATTGTCGGCACCAAGAACGTCGTCGAGGTCAGCGGGCGGGAGTTACTCGGTCAGTACGTGGGTCACAGCGAGGAGAACCTGCGCCAGGCGCTGGCCCGCGCCAAAGACGGGGTGCTGTTCCTCGACGAGGCCTACGCCCTGGTCCAGGACCGCACCAGTAGCGCGGACCCCTTCGGGCAGGCCATCGTCGACGAACTCGTCAAACAGCTCGAGGATCAACGCTCCCAGCTGTGCGTCATCATCGCCGGTTACCCCTCCGACATCGAGAGATTCTTAAATTCTAATGACGGGCTGAGATCGCGTTTCGCGCACCGATTCCACTTCGAAACCTACAGTCCCGACGAGCTTTCCGAGATCGCGGAGGTGATGGCCGCTGACCGCGACGACATCATTGATCCCCCCGCCCGGGAGGTGCTGCTGACCGCGTGTGAGAAGTTGGCCGGCGCCACGATGGGTGATCGGCCGGCGATCGACTTCTACGGCAACGGGCGTTTCGTCCGCAAAGTGTTGGAAGCGGCCGCCGATTACCGCGATCTGCGCAACGAAGAGGACCCGCCGGTGTTGCTCGATGAGGCGGCGGTGATGACGATCCGTGAATCCGACATGTCCGCCGGCCTGGCTAAAGTTTTAGCTGAAATCGAATCTCAGGCCGCCGCGGGGGGACTGCACTGATGCCATCGTTCATTCCGACCACCAAACTGCAAGTCACGGGCCGAAAGTTTTTGGTACAGCGGCTCAATCACGCCCTGACCCGCCACGACACCTCGATGCGGCATGACCCGGAACGCTCCACGGTGCAAGCCCTGATGGTGGGGTTCACGTTGGTGGCCCTGGTGTGTTTGGGCGCGTTGGCGTTGGCGTATTTCAAACCGCAAGGGCTGCGCGCCGATGCCCCGATCGTGCAGTCCCGGGACTCCCTGGAATTGTTCGTCGACATCGACGGCCGCCTGCATCCGGCGATGAACCTGGTGTCGGCGCGGTTGATCGCCGGGCGCCCGGATGAACCGGCGTTGGTCAAAGCCAGCGAGGTCAACAACGCCCCCCGCGGTCAACTGGTTGGCATTCCCGGCGCCCCGGGCCGGGTGTTTCAGCCGCCGCAGCGCGACGCGGTGTGGTCGGTGTGTGACGTGGCCCAAAATCCGGGCATGGCCAATCCCGGATTGCGCACCGCGGTGATCGGCAGCGACCAGCAGGAGGTCATCACCGCCGATCCGGCGGCGGCGCGCATCGTGCAGGGACCCGACAGCGCCACCTGGTTGTTGCATGGCGGTGCCCGGCATCGCATCGACGTCGGTGACACCGCGTTGATCACCGGGTTGGGGCTGACCCGGTTTCCGGTGATCGACACCATCACCGAGGAGTTGTTCAACGCGATTCCGGCCGGCCGGCCGATCGGGGTGCCGCCGATTCCGGGGTCGGGCGCCCCGACCGCCTATCCGGTGGCCCCGGGTGTGGTGGTGGGGTCGGTGTTCAAAGTCGATCAGTCCGGCGGCGCCGAGCAGTGGTATGTGGCGTTGCCCGACGGTGTTCAGTCGCTGTCCCCGGTGGCTGCTGCGGTTTTGCGCAACGTCAACACCTTCGGGTCGGCGACCGCACCGAGTGTGTCCCCGGATGTGGTGGCCCGCGTTCCGGCGGCCAATCCCGGCCTGGACGTGTCGGCGTTCCCCGCCACACCGTTGCGGTCGGCGAGCCTCCTGGATGCTCCGGTGACGTGCTGGCAGTGGATCAAACGTGCCGGGGAGCAGCAGTCGTCCTCGGCGCTGGCGTTTATGACCACGTTGCCGCTGTCGGAGGACCAAAGCCAGGTGTGGCGGCACGACTTGGTGTCCGCGCCGGGGGTGGCGATGTACGCCCCGCCTGGGTCCGGGTTTTTCGTGCAGACCACCGGTGCTGATCCGCGGTCCCCGGCCGCGGGAACGCTGTGGTGGGTCTCGGATGCGGGGGTGCGCTACGGGCTGGTGTCGGGCGGGGACGGCACCTCTTCCGCGCCGGCCGCGCTGGGGCTGTCCGCGCCGATCCCGGCGCCGTGGCCGGTGCTGGCCGGGTTGGTGGCGGGCCCGCAATTATCGAAACGGGACGCGTTGATCGTCCAGGACACGGTGCCGGGCAACCCGGCGGCCGCCGAACTGCAGGGGACACGATGAGCACACGGCCCTGGATTCCTCCGCGCCGGCCCGAACCGGCACCGGAGTTCGCGATGGTGGAGACCACCGTCCCGCCGCCGAGTGAGGTGCCTGATGTGGTGCCGGTCAGTAAATGGCAGAAGCTGTTGCCGCTGCTGATGGTGGTGGCCGTGGTGGGCATGATCGGGATTTTTTTCGCCTCCGGGATCCGCAAAATCTCGCCGTTCATGTTGATGTTCCCGCTGATGTTTTTGATGTCGGCGGGCGCCATGATGGGCGGCCACATCGGCGGGGGAGGCAAGAAAACTCCGGAGATCAACGCCGAACGCCGTAAATACTCCGAAATGTTGTCCCGGCTGCGCGGCACCGTCCATGAGCGCGCCGAACGCCAATATGGGTTCCTGGCCCACAGCGCCCCGCCGCCGGCGACGCTGGCCGCGCTGGTGGGCACCCCGCGGCAGTGGGAGTTGTCCAATCCGGAACGTGATCGCACCAATTTTCTGGCCACCCGGGTCGGATTGAACGATCAGCAGCTCGGTGGCGGGCTGACGATGGCACCGACCGCCCCGGAAGCCGACTTGGAGCCGGTGCAAAACGTTGCCGCGCAACGCTTTTTCCGCGCCCACCGCGCGGTGCACGGCATGCCGGTGAAAATTGATCTCAAGACTCATCCGGCGGTGCAGTTTTTCGGCGACGGGGACCTTGACGGGGTGATTCGGGCGATGTTGCTGCAGTTGGCGGTGTTTCACCCGCCGGCGTTGGTGTCGATCGCGGTCGTCACCGAGCAGCCCGAGCAGTGGGACTGGATCAAGTGGCTGCCGCACACCCAAAACCCGTACCGCTGCGACGAGTTGGGTAGCGAGCGGATGGTGTATTCCCCGGCGCAAGCCCGCGCCGGTCTGCAGGACTTCGTGGCCGGCCGGGGCGGGTTCTCCGCCGACGCCACCTACACCGGGGACAAGCCGTGGTTGATCGTGGTCGCTGACCGGGTGGGCACCCTGGCCGGCTGCGGGGAGGGCAGTGAGGCGGTCACGGTGATTCGCTGCGGCGGGGCCGACGAAACCGATTTGCAGACCACCCTGGGGGCGCGGGTGGAGGTCGGTGCTGACGGGCGGGCTCGGCGGCGCCGGATGAGCCCCGATGATCCGCTGAAGTACTGGGTGTCGGCGGTGGACACCGTCAGCGAGCCCGACGCCCGCCGGGTGGCCCGCCGGATGGCCCGGTGGCGTTCCGCCGGTTCCGGTCAGGCCGATATCCGTGGCGGCGGGATTGGTGGCGCCGAGCGCACCTGGCAGTCCCTGCACGGCATCGACGACCCGGGAACGATGGGCACCCGGTTGTGGACCGGGCACCGTGACCGTGACCCCGACCGCATGAATGTGCCGATCGGCTGGGATCGGTCCGGGGCGCCGGTGAGCATCAACATGAAAGAAGATTCCGAGGGCGGCATGGGCTCCCATGGGTTGATCCTCGGCTACACCGGGTCGGGGAAAAGTTCCTTCATCGCCGACCTGCTGTTGGGCACGGTCGCCCGCCACACCCCCGACGAGGTCAACGCCATTCTCATCGACTACAAAGGCGACGGGACTTTTCCGGGGTTTGAAAACCTGAACCACACGGTGCAGGTGCTGTCCAATATCGGCGAACGTGACTACATCAACCGGCTTGAGGATGTGTTGCGCGGAGAGGTGGAGCGCCGCCAACGGCTGCGCGCCTCAGCGGGCCGATTCAAAGACGCCGCCTCGTATTTGAAGGCCCGTGAGCGCGGCGCCGACATCCCGCCGTTTCCGACCCTGATGATCGTCGTCGATGAGTTCACCGCCCTGCTCAAAGACCATCCCGAGTTCAAAGATGTCTTCGAACACCTTGCCCGCCAGGGACGTTCGGATCGCATCCAGCTGGTGTTGGCGACCCAATCGTTGACCGGGGTGTCGCTGGGGCAGCTGGACTCCAACCTGGGCTGGCGGATCGCCCTGAAAACCGCCACCGCCCAAGATTCGATGGCCGCCATCGAATCCAAAGATGCCTACCATTTAAGCCGCATCGGGCAGGGCTATCTGAAAGTCGGCGGCGCCGAGCCACGCTTTTTCGAAGCCGCGCACGTTTACGAGCCGTACTTCCCGCCGGCGGCCGCGGTGGCCGCGGCCGCGGATCCGCGAACGGGGGCGACCTTGTCGGGGATCGCGCGGTTCGGTGTCGATGCCGTCGGTGAGCCGTTCTCGACGGTCGTCGACGAGACGGTGGTCGAGGCCCCGGTGATCCACACCCGTGAGGAACTCGAGGCCGCCCCGGAACTGGTGCAGGTGGTCCTCGACCAGCTCGCCGGCCACGGCGATCCCGCCTACAAGATGTGGCTGCCGCGGCTGACCCAGCCCAGCCCCGTCGGGGACCTGGTGGCCGCCGCCGGGCTGACCGCCACCGGGCAGGCCCTGCTGGATCTGCCCATCGGGTTGGTCGACCTGCCGTTCGACCACACCCAGGCGGTGTTCACCGCGGACCTCACCGACAGCCATCTGCTGGTGCTGGGCCGGGCCCGGTCCGGAAAGTCGGTGGCCTTGCAAACCCTGTGTCTGTCGGCGGCGCTACTCAACGACCCCCGCAAGGTGCAGATGTACGCCATCGACTACGGCTCGGATTCGAAGCTGCTGGCCTTGGAGGGCCTGCCGCACGTCGGTGGTGTGGCCCTGGCCGGGGATCCGGAAACGGTCAACCGGGTGGTGGCCGAGGTCAGCGAAGTGGTGCGCCGGCGCACCGAGTTGTTCCGCGAGTTGAGGATCGGGTCAATGGCCGCCTACCGCGACCTGGTCGCCGCCGGGCAGGCAACCGATGACGGCCTCGGCGACGTCATCCTGCTCATCGACAACTGGGACGAGTTCCGCAAAAACCACGACGACATGACGCCGGGGGCACCGTCGATGATGGATCGGATGGCCAGCCTGCTTAACGCCGGCACCGCCGTCGGGGTGCACGTGGTGGTCAGCGCCCTGGACCCGAACACGTTGCCGCGTGCCATGCAGGGCAAGTTCAACGCGCTCATCGAGCTGAAGATCAACGACACGCACCTGAGCAAGGTCGATAAGCGCGCCGCCGATGCGGTGCCCAACATTGCCGGGCGGGCCCTCGATGCCGCCTCCGCCAATCACGTCATGATCGCCGCGCCGCGCCTCGATGGCGTGCCGGCCGTCGACGACGCCGGCCTGGCGGACGCAGTGGCCCAGATCGCCGCCCAATGGACCGATGAGCAGGCCCGGTCGGTGCGGGTGCTGCCCGCCCGCCTGGAGGCCTCGCAGTTGCACATCCCCGACACCTGGACCGGCTCGCCGTGGTCGGTGCCCCTCGGGGTGCGAGAACCGGACCTGGCCCCGGCGATGCTCGACTTCATGACCGAACGGCACCTCAACGTATTCGGCGGGAAGAACTGCGGCAAAACCCATCTGGCGGCGGCGATCATCAACAACCTGTGCGCCCGCTACACCCCCGATCAGGTGCGGTTCCTCGTCGTGGACCTCAAAGGATCGCGGTTAGTCGATGCCGTCGACGACGACTACCTGCTGCGCTGGACCCATACCGACGGGTCGTCTGCCCGCAGCGGGCTGGTCCTCAACAGCACCGACCTGGACGTGGCGGTCAAGGCCCTCGCCAAAGCCATGGAAGCCCGGATGCCCCGCGCTGACGTCACCCGCGAACAGCGGCGCAGCCGGTCGTGGTGGTCGGGCCCGGAGGTGTTCATCGTCATTGACGACTTTGCGATGGTCCACAACGCCAACCCGGCCGCCTTCGCGCCCCTGGCATCGCTGTGGGGCAACGCCCACCAGCTCGGGGTGCACGCGGTGGTGGCCTGCCCGATCGCGGTGGCCAACCGGGTCCTGCCCACGGGGTCGTCGCTGATGAAGTTCAACGCCGACCTCGGGGCGGCCACCCTGGTGATGGACGGGGTCAAGGAAAACGGTCCGATCCTCGCCGGGGTGCGGGTGGCGCCGTTGCCGCCCGGCCGCGGCGTGCTTGTCCACGCCGGCCGCCAAGACATCATCCAAACGCCGGTGGTGGCCGAACTGGAATCCGGCCCCGCTGGCTACTAACCGGCCGCCCAGAATCGCGGTCCGGGAAAGTTTGCCAACACTGCGGCACCTGTGTCGGCCCGAACATAAGCGCAGTTCTGTTCTGGGCAGGTGGCGCGGGATATACCGGAGCGTGTATAACGGTCCTATTGCGATTAGCTGGCGGCCACGATAGACACGACACGGCAGCCACGGACGGCGTTAAGGAAAGGACCCGACGATGTTGCAGGCGATCACCGAGGGACTGATGAAATCCGGGACGACTGTCGGCGTCGTCGGCACCCAGCAGGGCGTGGCGGCGGCGTCCGCGGCGCCGATGACGGCGGCGCTGATCCCGTCGGGCATCGACGAGGTGTCGGTGCTCGCCGCGGCGGCGTTCAGCGCCCAGGGCGCCAGTTTCACCGCCACGGCGGCGCAGGCCTCGGCCGTGCTGGCCGCGGCCAGTGAGGGCATGACCGCGGTGGCGGTCGCCTATGACGGGGTCGACGCGGCTGGAGCGGCCCGCATCCTCTGATCGCAGAGGACCAGCGCGGGGGATATTCATGTATGCAGCGTTGCCGCCGGAGGTCAACACCGGGCGGCTGATCAGCGGGGCGATGGCCGAGCCGTACCTGCAGGCCGCTACCGGCTGGCAGATGCTGGCCACGCAATTCAGCACCGCGTTGAGCACCCTGACCGCCGAGATCGCCAGCATGGCGGGCACCTGGCAGGGCATGGCCGCCGAGCAGGCCCAAGCCGCGTTCGCCCCCTACCTCGGCTGGATGGGATCGGTGATCGCCTTGGCGCAGCAACGCTCCGCCGCCGCCGCCGCCCAAGCCGCCGCCTACACCATGGCGGTCGCCACCACTCCCACCCTGGCCGAGATCGCCCAAAACCACCTCACCCACGCCGTGTTGGAAGCCACGAATTTCCTCGGCGTCAACGCCATCCCCTTGGCCGCCAACGAATTTCAGTACTTTGTGGAACTCTGGGGCCGCGCCGCTGGAGCGATGTTCGAGTATCAGGCGGCCACCGCCCTCAACACCACCTTCGTGCCGTTCCCGCCGGCCCCGCCGATCATGAGTTCTCCCGGCGCCGCCGAAGCCGGGCTGTCCGCCGTCCTGGCCAAGACCGCCGCCGCTCTACCCAACACCGTCGCCCGTGACGCACTGCTGGCCGCCCTTCAGGTCGAGAGCGCTGCAGGGGTTGTGGAAGGCCAAGTGCAACTGGCCGGGCTGGCCGCCGCCAACGGTGCCGCCGCCACAGGCCGTCCCGCGGCGCGCGCCGCGGAGTCTCAGGCCGGGCAGCAGTTCTCCCAACTGGCCTCCCAGGCCCCCCAGATGCTCGCCCAGGTACCTCAGCAGGCGGGGCAATTACTGCAGCAGGGGCCTCAGCAGTTGATGCAGTTGGCCTCCCAGCCGATGCAGCAATTGACCAGCCTGTTCCAGCAGGGACTGGGCGGTTCGAGCCTGTCCGGGCAGGGCCTCAGCGCCGCGGAAGTCGCGGCCCAGTTCGGGTCCGTCGAGCAACTCGGCATGTACGGCACCAGCCCGGTCGGCTCCAGTGGCGGCGCCTTCGGCGGGGCCGGGCTGCTCTCCGCCGGCGGTGGCGGGTCGGCGATGCGAGTCCCGGCCGGCTGGGCGGCACCACTTGCACCCCCGGCGGCCGCGGCGCTGCCGGCGGCCCCGGCCGGAGTGCCGGTGGCGTTGACGTCGGTGCCGGGAAGTGGTGTCGGTGCCGCCGGGTCCGGGGCGGGCATGCTCGGTCCGCTGGCCGCAGCGCGCTCGGCCACCGCCGGGGCTCAGGTAGCTGTGGCGGCCCCGGTCGTCGAGGAGGCCGCCGTGGCCGGCACTCTCGGATTCGAGGCCTTCGATGAAGCCGTTTGAGCAGCTCAGGAGTCCTCTTGCGTTTGCTGTTGCCATGAGTTCTGCTAACAGCAGACAGTTTCAGCTTCCGCGTCGACGCCATCCCCGGCGCGGTCCCGCTCCTGCGGGTGACAGATCCGGGACCGGCGCACCACACAACTTCATAACCGCCCTACATCAGCATCACGGAAGGAAATTCAGGTGAGTTCTCCATTGCAGACAGATACCGCGGCCCAGGCCGCACTGGCCAATCAGTTCAGTGACACCGCCACCATGGGCCAGGGCACCGTTGCGGGGATGCTCGACGAAGTCGCGGCCCTGCAGGCCAAGATGATCGGCGCGGCGGGCACCGCAACCCAAGGCAAGGCCCTGCAACTGGGCGAGGCGGCCACCGCGCTGCTGGCCCAGCTGCAGACCACCGCCGAGAAGGTCGGTGCCTCCGCCGGCGGCACCCTAAATACCGACGAGTCCGGCGGCGGCATGATCGGCGCCAGCGCCGGCCAGGCGTTCTAACCACCCCTCACAACGAGCGAAAAGGAAAGATATGAGCGAGCAGACTTGGGTCTTCGCGGCCATCCACGGGGCCATCGCCACGCTGCGGTCCCACGCGGCCACCGTCAACGGCCAGCACGAGCAGCTGGACCAGCTGGCCGCGGCGGGCCGCGCACTGTGGTCCGGTGACGCCTCCGATCAGTGGGGCATCGAGCAGGGCAACCTCAACGCCCGGTACGGCACCTTCTTCGCGGCGTTCACCGACTACATCGGTGCGGTCGAGGAGGCCACCCTCCAGATGGAGGCGCAGGAGAAAGCGAACCAGGCCAGCTTCGCCTGATCGTCGCCTGCTGAGAGCTTCCCCTGGCGTTGCACGGCCCCCCGGTGCAACGCCAGGGGATACCTCTCTCACACCACCCGCAACATTTATAGCGGCACGGGTATACACAATCCGTGCCGCTTTTGTTTTGCCTGCAGTGAACTGGCATTTCCGGTGTCCTGATGGCGTGTTATTTTTTTTCGCTATGAGCAACGACGACCCCTATCGCGGGGCATTCCAGCAGCAGCCGGTCCCGGGGCCGCCGTCCCGCCCGCCGCACCCCGGCGGCCCCGCCCGAGGACGGGTCCAGGTTCAGCCGCCGGCGGCAGCGGTGTTCACCCCGCCGGCGCCGCGGTGGGGTGAGGAACCGGCCCCCTATCGCGGTGTCGACCTGACCCCGAACGGGCAGGACTTCGCCGAGGACGCCGCCCAGTTCCAGGACGTCGTCTACGGCCCCGACGATCAGAGCCCCGGTCCCGACTACGTTGCCGACCACGGGTTTGAGCCGGGGGCTGATTACGGGGTCGACTACGGCGGTGACTACTCCGGTGAACACGAACCCGCCCCGGTCTACCGCCCCGAGACCCCGCCGCCCGCCCGCCCGCCGGCGGTCTACAACCGCCCCGTGCCCGCGGCGCGGGACACCTATCTGCCCGTCGAACGGGCCGCCCTGGACGACGTGGCCAAACGCGGAAAATCAGTGCCGGCCAAGAACGGGTGGCGCGGCAAGGTCCACAAAATCACGCGCCTAAACGTCGCTCCGGGCAAAGACGAGCTGTATGAGATGAGTTTGGAGGACCGGGTGTTGCGCATTGTGCGCTCCACCTTCCCGATCGCGGTGATCGGCGTCAAAGGCGGGGTGGGGAAAACGGTGGTCACCGAAGCCCTCGCGTCCACGTTCTCCAAGGTGCGCGGCGGCCGGGTGGTCGCCGTCGATATCGACGCTGACGCCGGGAACCTCGTCAGCCGCCACGGCCGGGAGTCCGCACTGAGCATCACCGACCTGGTCGCCGACAGTTCGCTGCGCCGCTACCTTGACGTGCGCGCCCACACCAGCCGGAACAAGGAGACCATGCTGGAGGTGCTCTCCGGCCCGGACTTCGCCCGCACCGACCTGCCGTTGCGTCACGTCGACCTCGAGGCGGCGATGCCGATCCTCAAAGAGCACTACTCGGTGGTGCTGATGGACACCGGCACCGGCCTGAAAACCAACCTGATGACCTCCATCCTGGGGCAGTCCCGCGCCCTGGTCGTGGTGTCCAGCGCGTCCTTCGACGCCTTGGAGGAAACGCAGATCACGTTGGACTGGCTGCGCCACAACGGCTATCAGCAGCTTCTCGACACAGCGGTGTTGGTCATCAACACCACCGTCCGCGGCAAGCTCAACGTCGATGTGGCCAAGGTTGTGGAGCAGTTCTCCCGCCAGATCCGGGCCGAACGGATCTTCGTGACCCCGTTCGACCCCCACATCCACGAAGGCAAAGAGATCACCCTGGAACTGTTGAGCCCGAAGTCGCGGCGCCGCTATCTGGAGCTGGCGGCCGCCGTGGCGGATCTGTTCCCCAAGATCGCCGACTAAGACCATGGCTCGCCAAGCTGGCGCTGTCGCGCTGTCCCGGGTCGCCGTCTGGTACGGCGACACCCAGGTCGATCTGGCATTGCCGGCCCGAGAAGCGATCTCGGGCTACATCGACGATGTCGTCGACGTGGTGGGCCAGCAGGCCGACCTGTCCTCGGCAGCCGGCGGGCAGTGGACCCTGGCCCGGCCCGATCGGCCGTTGAAGCCCGAAACCTCCCTGGCCGAGGCCCGCATCGACGACGGGGCGATCCTGGAATTACGGATGGTGGCCCCCACCGAGCGGTACCGCCCCGTCATCGAAGACGTGGTCGATGCGGTCGCCGCGGCCGCCGCCGACAACACCCGGCCCTTCGACGCCGCCGCGGCCCGCCGCGCCGGGTTGGTCGCCCTGGCCGCCGGTGGTGCCGGGCTGTGCGCCGGCCAATGGGGTGCCTGGATCGCCAGCCGCCATCACCTGTTCGCGGCGATCGCCGGCATCGTGGTGGCGCTCGCCGCCCTCGGTGCGTTGTGGTCCGCGGCGCAGCGTTACCGCGCCCCCGACGCCGCCGCGGCGTGGTCGGTGGTGTGGATCTGCTGGGCGAGTTGCCTGGCTCAGGTGGTGCCGGTGTCGATGCGCACCGGCCGCCCCGGACTGGCGCACCTGGTGGTCGCGGCGGTCGCGATAGCCGCCGCCGCCCTGGTGGCGCTGTCGATCACCCGACGCAACACCGCCGCCTACACCGCCGCCACCGCCACCGCCCTGGTCACCGCGATCTCAGTGGCGATGGTGGGGTACGGGTCAGTGTCGGCGCCCGCGGTCGCCGCCGGGGCGCTGGCGTTCGGACTCATCGGGTTGTCCGCGGCACCGCGCGCGGCCACCACCTTGGCCCAAATCTCGCTACCGCGCATCCCCGCGCCCGGCCAGCCCGTCGACGTCGCCGCCGACATCACCGACACCGAGATGTCCCTGCTGCACACCCGGGCCCGCCGCGCCGTGCAACTGACCCTGGGGTTGACCGTCGCCGCGGTGATCGTCATCAGTGTGGCGGCGATGTTCCTGATCGACCCGCACTCCCATCACCGGTGGATCCAGATCGCTGCGGTGATCTGCACCATCGTGGTCCTGGTGCTCACCGGCCGGATGCTGCCCGACCGGCGCCTGTCCTATGCGATGTTCCTCGGCGCCGGGATCGTCCTTGCCGCCGCCGTGGCCCGGTTGGTGATCGGCTGGCCCACCGGCGCCGCCCCCGCGGTGGTGCTGCTGGTCGCCGCCGCCCTGGTGGCCGTCGGGGTGCTCGGCGGGCTGGTTGTGGTCAACCGGTCCATCCCCGAAACCCTGTCGAACTGGATTGGCCGGATCCGGCTGATCGCGTTAGCCGCGGCGATCCCGCTGTGCATCTGGGCGACCGGGCTATTCGGCGCGATCAGAGACATCAGTTTCCGGTGACCGCGATCATGAAAACCGCGGCATTCGGCGCTGTGTCGGCGCTGCTGGCCGCCGTGGTGTGGTCCCCGACCGCCGCGGCGATCACGCCCCCGTCGATCGTCAACGTCGCCCCACCGCCCGGCACCGCCGGCCCCGAACAGCCGATGCGCGCCAGCTACACCTGTCGCGCCCCCGGGGTGCTGGACGGCACGAATTTCACCGATCCGGCGGCGGCGGCCCGGCTGCTCAACCTCGATGCGGTGCGCCCGATCGCCGACGGAGCCGGGATCACCATCGCGCTGCTCGACACCGGCGTCACCCCGAACTTCCGGCTGCCCAACGTCAAAGCGGGCGGGGACTACATCGTCGAAGCCGACGACGGTCTCGTCGACTGCGACGGCCACGGCACCCTGGTCGCCGGGATCATTAACGCCGCCCCCAATCCCGACGACAGCCTCGCCGGGGTCGCCCCGGCCGCGACCGTGCTCAGTATCCGGCAGTCCTCGGCGCTGTTCGCGTTGCAAAACCCGCCGCCGGGTGGGGACGCCAACGCCAGCCGCGCCGCGGTGGACTTGCGGGCGATGGCCCGGGCGGTGGTCCGCGCCGTCGACCTGGGCGCCCAGGTGATCAACATTTCGATGACGGCCTGCATGAAAGCGTTACGTCCGGTCGATGACGCCGGGTTGGGGGCGGCGATCCACTGGGCGGTCGCCGAACGCAACGTCGTGGTGGTCGCCGCCGCCGGGAACACCGGAACCGCGAACAACAACCAGTGCACCCAAAACCCGCCCGCCCGCCAAGACGATCCGGGCAGCTGGAACGACGTGGTCACCGTCGCCTCACCGGCCTGGTGGTCACAAGATGTGTTGGCGGTCGGATCGGTCAACGACCAAGGCGCCCCCAGCACGTTCACCCTGCTGGGGCCGTGGGTGGGGGTGGCGGCGCCGGGGGAGCGGATCGGCAGCCTCGGGAACTATCCCGACGGGAGGCTGGTCAACGGCGAACCCGGCACCGACGGACAACTGGTGCCGATTTATGGCACCAGCTTCTCCACCGCGTACGTGTCCGGGCTGGCCGCGCTGGTGCGCCAAAAGTTCCCCCAACTCAACGCCTACGAGGTGATGCATCGGATCAAGGCCACCGCCCACGCCGGTGCCGGCCGCCCCGACCAGGCCGTCGGGGCTGGGCTGATCGACCCGGTGGCCGCCCTGACCTGGGATGTGCCCGCCCTGGCGGCGCCGTCGGCCCCGGCCTCCCAGGTGATCACCCCCGCCGCGCCCCCGCCGCCGCCCGATGAGCGGCCCAACCAGGTTGCGGCCTGGATGCTCGGCGGATTCGTCCTCGCCGCGGTCGCGGCCATCGCCGCGGTGGCGGCCCTGCGCGGAAGGCCCCCGACGTGACCACACTGCCTGCCGGCTTCACCAAACCCCCCCTGTTCGGTGCGCACGTCACCGCGTGGCGGCTGGCCGGGGTCGCGCTGTTCACCGGGGCGTGGCTGGCCGCCAGCTGGGGTCGGGTCCACCCCGCCCTCTACCCCGTCCCACCGCTGATCGTCGCGGCGATCGTGTTCACCACGATCTACCACGTCAGCCTCACCCGGTGGGTCTCGCGGTGGGTCACCTGGCGCCGCCACCGCGGCGACGTCACCGCACTGCCCGACCCCGCCGCCGTCATCGACATCACCGTCGCCGGCGCTGGAGACATCGGGGTGGTCCTCGACCACGACCGGCTGGTCACCATGATCGCCCTCGACCCGGACCCGTTAGCGCCCACCGTGGTCACCGACTCCGACGAACGCACCACCAACACCATCACCGTGGCCCGGCTGGCCGAACTGCTGCGCCTGGCCGACATCAACCTGGAATCCCTCGACCTCATCACCATCGGGGTGCGCGCCGCCGGCGGATTCTCCGACCTGTACCAACAAATGCTCGGCCCGGTCCCAGCCGCCAGCGACCGCACCAGCTGGCTGGTGCTACGGATCGGCATGCTCGACAACGTCGACGCCATCACCCGCCGCTCGGTCCGCGCCGACGCACCCCGACGCACCGCGGCCGCGGCGTGCCTGCGCGCCGCCGACGCGCTGGCCGCGGAAGGCCTCGATGCCCGCCCGGCCACCGCCGCGGAGATCAACGCGGTCAACGACGCCCTGCACGCCGACCCGCCCCTGGCCGATCACTGGAAGCATCTGCAAGGCCGCAACAGTTCAGCGGGGGTGTACTACGCCGACCCGGCGCACATCGCCGAGGACGCCGCCCAGTGGTGGACCTGGCCGATGGCCCGTGACGTCACCACGTTGATTCGGTTGCGGCACAACGACACCGGACACCTCCAGATCGCCGCGCTGGTGCGCTACCGAACCGCCGCTGCCGCCCCGGCCCCGCCGGTGTCGCGGCTCGGCCCGCTCCACGGGGTGCAGCGGGCGGCGTGGCGGCAGTTCCGCATCGGATCCCTGCCCCACGACGCGCCGCTGCCGTGGAGTTCGCTGGCAAAGCAGGACCCGGTCATTGCGTTCGGGCCCACCGGGCCGGTGATCGGGGCGCTGCCCACCGCGACGAAATCGGCGGTGCACCTGCCGTTGATCGCCCCGATCAGTGTGGCGATCCCCAGCCCGCTGCTGCTGCGCCAGGTCGCGTTGCGGGCCACCGCCACCGGCCGTCCGCTGATCGTGGTCACCGCCGACCCCGCCACGTGGTCACCGATCGTGGCCAACGCCACCACCGGCAGCGCCGTTCTGGCCGGGGTGCCCGACGATCTACCCGCCGACACGATCCTGGTCATCGACGGCCCCATGCCCCTCGACGTGCCCGCGGTCGCCGTGTTGACCAGCGACGGTTCCCACCCCGCCGACATCGCCCTGACCGACCTCGATGAGACCTTCAACTTCACGATGACCGTGTCGACCGGTTTGACCGCCCAACTCCGCTCACTGCCCAGCCATGAAGAACGCCGACTGCTCGGCGTCACCACCGCGGCCCCCGAACGGCGCCCCCGCCCCGCCCGGAACGTCGCACCCGCGGCAGCCGCCCCCCGCCCCGCGGCCCCGCCTGCGGCCCGCTGGGGCCAAACACCCCCGCCAGCCCGGGCGGTGAACACCGAACCCCGCGACCAGGGCCGGCACAACCGCACCCCAGCCCCCACCGCCAGTCATCTGCCGCCACCGCCGAACCGGCCCACCACCACCGGCTACCGCAGCGCCGCACCCCCGTTCAGCACGACACCCACACCGCCGCCCAACCCCACCCGTGAACCCGACCGTGAACCCGACCCCGAAGAGGAAACACTGCGATGGCCAAACGCGTAACCGTCGAGCTGGTCGATGACCTCACCGGCCAACCCGGCGCCACCACCATCACCTTCGGCATCGACGGAGTGTCTTTCGAAATCGACCTCACCGACGACCAACCATTACGAGATGCGTTGGCGCCGTGGATCGCCCGCGCCCGCCGCACCGGCGGCGGACCTCGCCCCCGCCACGACACCCACCTGATCCGACGCTGGGCCCGCGACAACGGCTACCCCGTCCCCGCCCGCGGCAAACTCCCCGCCGCCACCATCCGCGCCTACGACAACCGACAACAACGCGCATCATGACCTTGGGCGTGTGCCCCCGTTGGACAAAGTGAGCCGACAACCGGGCCGAGTTCAGCGACGTCGTTGCCCCGGCCCCCGGCCGCCTAGCCCATAATGGCCAGATGGCAATCCGTGTGAGGCTTTTTCTCGCGGGGGCTTGCGCCGCCCTAATCGTGGCCGGCTGCAGCACCGCCGTGACTGAGGACGAGAAGGCCGAGGCGCCGACGGCGACCGAGTCGAGCATGCCGGTGGCACCCGGCGACGGTGCGACGGCAGACGCTTCCGCCCCCGCGGTCTCTGCGGAGCAGCAGCAGCAGGCTCAGCAGTTTGCCGAGGAAGCCGAGAAGATCATGCTGGATCCGGCGCTGGCTCCCAAGGATAAGTATCCGAAGGCGCTCGGCATGTTCCGCGACGCCCTGGAGATCGACCCCAACAACGCGCTCTCGGAGAAGAGCATCACGCTGATCGAGGACATCTACAAGAGCATGGGCCGACCCGTCCCGCAGCCCACTTAGGCTTGGCGGTCACCCGACCGTCCTTGGTGCACACCGTGCCCTCCCCCAACGCGTTCCGCGGCGAACATCGTGGCGTTGAGGCGGGATGGCGTTGCCGGTGGTCCGACCACCGGCGGCTATGGCCGTCGTTTTCCGTAATTCCAGCCGAATTTCAGTAGCAGAGTTGGTTGCCCAGAAAACTATTTGGGCCTGCATCCGGCGACGTCGTGAAGCGGATCGCAGGTCTTCCTAGGTAGGTGGTTTCGACAGCGATGTCAGTTGGTGGAGTCGCCGGAAAGGCGACGATCATCTCGCTGTAGAACATCACGTCGGTGGGGCAACCCGAGTTGTATGGCGCCGGTGCGGGATTGAACGCCGAAACGGTCACGCCGTATTGCGCGCGATGGCCTTGAGCGCAGGTTGGTTCACACACCTTGAAGCTAAATGTCCCAGTCCCTTGTGCTCCTGCTTGTCCCCAGGAACTCCACGACATCGCCTCGAGGCGCTGGGATCCATCAGCGCAGGTTTGGAAGGGTAAGACGGCGGGTCGCTCCAGTGGTGGACTGTCGGTCTGATAGCAACCCGGGAGTGCGTACCTGTAGGCATCCTGCGACCACGTTGGCTCTGATGCGGCAGCCGGGGTTGTCGGGCCAGCCGTCCCCGCCACTGTGGATGTGCTTACTGACGGAATTGCCTTGGTGGTGAGCGGAACTGGCGGTTGTTGACTCGATGGCGTTGTGCGCGCCGCTTCTAGGTTCTGTTCCGAGGATCCGGTGTCGATCCCTAGGGGGATAAGGAGGACGATCCCGACGACCGCTGCGCCCGCACCCGCGATTGCGACTAGGCCCCGCTTCCTGCCTACCGACTCAGGACCACCCACTGGGTCAAAACGATCTGGCGGTGTGGCGGTTTTGCGGGACCGGCCAGGAGCAACGAACTCTTGGTGCGGCGGCTTTGCCGGTGACTTCGACGCCGCTGGTTTAGGGGCGGACGTCCGTAGGCCGGCCTCAGGGATGCGTTCCGGTTGTGGCGCTATGGGGGCCTGCTGAGTGGGCGCGGTCGGAGATATCGCCGAGGTGGTGCCGCCGGCCGCCTCGGCCAATGCGCGGGCAAAGTCGGCGCAGCGCAGGTAACGGCCGGCGGGGTTTTTCGACAGCGCCTTGGCCAACACGTCATCCATCGGGGCCAAGTGCTGATGGCGGGCGGACAGTTTCGGAGGCGGTGCGGTGAGGTGGCGGCTGATGGCGGCGACGGGGTTGGTGACAGGAAACAGTGTTGTCCCGGTGAGGAGGTGATAGGCGGTGGCGGCGAGGGCGTATTGGTCGGCCCGCCCGTCGAGGTAATCGCCATTGAGTTGCTCTGGCGCTGCGTACGCGAAGGTGCCGAGGGTGAAGTTGGTGGCGGTAAGTCCAACTGGGTCTTCGAGGGGCCGGGCGATACCGAAGTCGGCGAGGTAGATGCGTCGGGTGCCGTCGTAGCCGGGGTGGGCCAGCAGGATGTTGGCGGGTTTGATGTCGCGGTGGATCAGGCCGTGGTGATTTGCGAAATCGAGGGCGTCGGCGATGGCGGTGGTGATGGCTATTGCGTCCTTGATCGGAATTCCCGTGGGATGGTCCCGCAGCAGTTCAGCGGCATCGGTGCCATCGACAAACTGGGTGGCGATCCACAATCGGCCGTCGGTATCACCGCGGTCATGGACAGTGACGATGTTTGGGTGTTCGAGAGCGGCGATGGAATCCGCTTCGCGGACGAAGCGTTCCCGGAACGACTCGTCGGAGGAAATCTCGGTGCGCAGTATCTTAAGGGCTTCCCGCCGGGGCAGTCTCGGGTGTGAGGCGAGGTAGACCTCGCCCATGCCGCCGGATCCGATCTGGCGAACCACGGTGTATCCGGCGAATACCTCACCCACGCCGAGTGTCACAGAGGGCAGCCTATCGGGGGCTATATCGGCAGTGCGGCGTTGTGCTGCAGTGATCGGTCATCTCACCGTGGCCTGTCAACGGCGTAGGTGGCTTGGTTGTCTTGGAATATCACGCTGACTTGGCGTTGCACTCCCTCAACGGTCACCGTGCATTCGAATCCAGTTCCCTGTTCGACGGCAGGATTACGGCCGTCGTTACACAGGACTGGGCCGATGTCGCTTAATCCGTAGCCATCGACTCGGTCGCGCAGGACCAGCTCGACGCCGCGCTGCGCATCTGTCACGTCTAGAACGGCGGCGGGAGTTTTATTTTTCGCAAGAACTGCGCCGGTTGCGACTGCCGCGCCGACTGCTGCGGCGATGCCACTGCCCAGGAGTAGTGCGCGGCGCGATTGGCTCGGCGGCACAACCACAGGGGTCGGCGATGGTTGAATCGGTCTGACTTTTGGCCGGACCGGTCGCCGCGTCGCTGCCTTGGCAGGGTGCGGGTTGGGCGCCGGCGGGGGAGAAGCGCGTTGCGGCGGTGGGGGTTTGGCCGATGCCGCCGGTGTTGGTGTGTCGCGGTTGATGGTCTGCCACCACGGAACTTCGGAAGGGTGTGGCACCTTAGCGCCGGCGGGTGGCGTAGGAGGTGGGGTCGGTCGCCGGGGTGCTGGCGGTGGTGGGTTCGGATGCCGTTCTGGTGTGGGAATGTTTCGGGTCGGTCGCTCGGGTTGCGGTGCCCGGATTTCCCGGGTGGGCCGGTCCGGTGGTGGCGTGGGGATGTTACGGGTTGGCCCATCAGGCTGGGGTGGGCGTATCTCGCGGGTTTTCTCGGGTTCGGGGCTATCGGTCATTGGGTCACCGGAATTGGTTGAAGCATCGTTCGGTGTCGCCGGACAGGCCTAACCGGAATGCGAGAATTCGGGTGAATCCGGAGGGTATTGCCCGTCCTTGGGCGTCACTGGCCGCGATACCGTTGGTTAAAAGTCCCGAGACTGCTTCGTCGAGGTCGCCGGCGCCGAGTGCCAGACCGTCGGCTGTCAGCGCCGGATCTGACATTTTGCTTTGTGCGACACCGGTCAGGCAGGCGGTGCGCATTGCCGCGATGTCTCCGTTCAGCGACACTGCTCGTTGTTGTTGCACGGCTTGCATGTAGCGGGAGGTCACCACTGAGATTGCCGAGTTGTCGCCCTGGAGCAGGACTTGTTGGCTTTCGCTGGCCGGGGTGCCGATGTCGGCGAGTTGGTCAAGATCGACCTCCACGGTGTTGGTGTCGGTGCAGTACGCGGTGGGGCCTGGGCCGCAGGACACACCGAATCGAAGCGTTGGCGGTTCGGTGGGGGCGAAGATGCCGTTGAGGTCGTCGATGAGGGCGGACACCGACTGTTCAGTGATTGCCATGTCGCTTTGTTCGGCGGCGGGATCGAACAAGGCGGCCGGGATGTCGCCGCGGCGCTCACTGATCTCTGCTGCGGTGATGCGGGTGCAGCTGGCGGTGCCGAGGTCGAAGCCTTGCTGGATCGCGGAGACCCGGTCCAGGGCCGTTCCGTGCGTGGCGTCCACCGAGAGCAGTCCGAACGGGTTGAAGTCCGGCGGGCGGTCCCGGATGGCGATCGCCCCGGCGAGCACTTTGTCCAGCCCGTCGGTGGTGTTGATTGCGAACCGGGGGGAGTTACCTTCAGCGACCCACCGCAGGTACACCCCGGCGAAGCAGTCGGCTTGCTGTTCGCTGATCAACAGGGGAGTGTCGTCGTCGCCGAGTCTGGCCTTCTGTTGCAAGGCGTGGCCGTATTCGTGGGCAAGAATTCCGTTGATCGACATGTCGCCGAAGAACTTCCCGGCGGTCGGGAACAACCCGATCCGATCCCAGACGATGACGTCGGCGGTTCGGCAATAGGCGGCGTTGAATTCGAACTCGCTGGGTTGGGCGCCACACATCTGCGGCCCGGATGCCCCAGGGTCGATGGAGACTAACTCCGACACCGCAGAGAACTCACCGGGCAGCGGGGTGCGGTGGTTCTGCGTCCAGAAATCCTCGATGTCCTCCACAGCGAGGAGCGCTAACCGGTCGATGTCCCCATCGTCGGTGTTGACGACGCGACCCACCGCTGACGGTGGTGTCATGCGGGGTCCGTTGGGGCCGTCGGTGACAGCCAACCCTGCTACCCGGTTGGGGTCATAGCGCATCGAGACCGCCCGGCCGTCCAGGACGATCGGCTCACCTGCGCACCCCGCAGCCAGGGCAAGGCAAGTCAGCACAACACCCGATCGGTGACACGCCCGCCTGTCGGTGTGGGTTCCCCCCATAGGGCCGAGCGTAGAACATGGCAGTGCGCCGGTGCTGCCGCGTTACACCTGCGGTCTTTCACCCGCCGCGGAGGCGAGGTGCGACCGGTTACGATCCGATAGTGGGGATGGCAACGGGGGACCGGTTCGCCGGGTTCCGCATCATCCGCCCATTGGGCGCCGGCGGGATGGGGCAGGTGTTCCTGGTCGAGCATCCTCGTTTGCCGCGCCGGGAAGCGTTGAAAGTGCTGTCCCCGGAGTTGTCTCATGACCCCGACTACCGGCAGCGATTCGCCCGGGAAGCCGACCTGGCCGCCCGGCTGTGGCATCCCCATATCGTCGAGGTGCGCGACCGCGGCGAGACGGGCGGGCAACTGTGGATTTCGATGGCCTACGTCGACGGCGAGGACGCCGCCCGCCAACTGGCGCGGAAGTATCCCGCTGGGATGCCGGCCGCCACGGTGGTCCCGATCGTCACCGCGGTGGCCTCCGCCCTGGACTACGCCCACGGTCAAGGACTGCTGCATCGCGACGTGAAACCCGCGAACATTTTCATCAGCTCCCCGGACTCCGGTGGAGACACCCGGGTGCTCCTCGGTGATTTCGGCATCGCCCGCGAGCTGGCTGACGCCGCTGGGATGACCGCGACGAACATGACCTTGGGAACTGTGGCGTACGCCGCGCCTGAGCAACTCAATGGCGATGTCATGGACGGGCGCGCCGACCAATACGCCCTCGCCGCGACTGCTCACCATCTGTTGACCGGGACACCACTGTTTCCTGTTACCAACCCCGTCGCGGCGATCAGCCGTCACCTCACCGCACCACCTCCGAAATTGTCCGCCAGCCATCCGCACCTGTTCGCACTCGATGCCGTGTTGGCCAAGGCGTTGTCCAAGAACCCCGCGGAGCGTTACCCCCGCTGCGCCGACTTCGCCGAAGCCTTCGCCGCGGCAGCAGGCGGCAACCCCTCGGCGATATCACCGACTGCGCCCACCCAGCAGGCCCCCGTCCCGCCACCCGCCGCAGCCCCACCTCCCGCTCCCGCGCCCACGGCCACCCCGGCACCGACACGACCCCGGTGGATCCGGCCTGCCGCCCTCGCCGCCGCCGCTGTTCTTGTAGCCGGGCTGCTGGTGTGGAAACCGTGGGCCACCAACGACATGCCCAGCGCCCCGTCGGATCGAGCTGTCGGTGCAGCTGCACCCGGTAGCGGTGAACAGCCTGCCCCGAGCATCGCGGCGGTGCCCTCCATCGGGGATCCCGACCTCGGCTTGGACATTCCGATCAGCCGGCCGGCCTGCGACGGCTCCGGCATCGTGGTGCTCGACTCCGCCTACACACCCGGTCGGTACCGCGACGATGTTGCGCGAGCACTATCGAACAACCCTGGGGCCTCATATCTGCGTACCGATCTGTCCTGCCCATCGCTGCGTCAACAAAGCGACGACGGAAACCCGATCTACGCGGTGTACCGAATTGCCGGCACTTCCAAAGAGCAGTTGTGTGCTGCTGTCACCGCTGCAGGGCCCGGCACATACGGGCGCTGGTTGGACACCATCTCAGATCCCGATGTCACGGTCGATTGCCCCAAAAAGTCCACCTCGGTCGAGGAGGCCCCCGCCGCCGTGGTTGATGTCGACCCCGCCTCCTACATGTTGTGGTCGGGTCTCTACCGGTTCGCCTACTCCATTTCCCCGTTCCGCGAGTGCGCCCTCCACGTGCCCAATGGAATCAGCGCAAGCCTCTGGTGCGAAACGCAATTCCCGCCAGGAACACCGCAGGTGAGCAGCGATCCGCCCGACGGTTATGAGCCGGTCATAGGCCCGCCAAAGACGATTCGCATCGAACCGCCCGCAGGTCCTGAACCCAGCATCGCTGAAGGCGCCGGGCAGAAGGGTAGGCCGATGCTGCCCAATCATCGGATTACGGTGGGGGAGTTCACGTGCACAACCCTGCCCGGCAACAGCGTCAACTGCACCGCGCCCACCGGGGAATTCCGCATCACCAACGGCGTCTTCACCGCAGAGCCCTAAGGCTGAAGCGGCGTCGCAACTCCAAGTGGTCTTGAAAACGTTCCAGTGAGGCTCCACGGTTAATGCCGTGACTGTTGTGACCGCCCCCGCAGACCAACGATTCACCGGTGATGCCCCCGTTGGCCGGGCTGATGACGACCGGGTCGCCACGCGATTTTTCTGGACTGTGCTGATCCTGGCCACCGCGGCATCTGTCGGCGGCAACGTCACCCACGCCATCCTCAAAGTCGGCAACGGCCCCTTGGTGACGGTGGCTGCCGCGGTGGCGATGGTCCCGCCGATCGTGCTTCTGGCCGCCACCCACTCGGTGGGACTGCTGGTCCGCACCCGCAGCACGGGCCCAATCTACTGGTCGGCATTGGCCATGACCATCGGACTGGCAGGGTGCGCGTTCGCATTGAGCTTCGACGCCTTGTGGGAGCTGGCGGTCAATGCCGGTGTGCGCCGCAGCATCGCCTGGCTGTGGCCGCTGTCCATTGACGTATCCATCGCCCAGTCCACGCTCGCACTGCTGTCGTTGACCCGACGCCGTATGGCCGTCGATTCCGAGCCGCCCACATCACACACGGCGACTGTCTCCCCGGCAGCGAAGGCACTACCACCGACGAGTACACCCAAGGGCCACGACGAAGTAACGAGCCTCAACGGGCATCGTCGCCGCCCCGACTCCCCGGTGCGGCCGGCGGCGCACGTGACCGCAGCGGCTACCGACTGGAGTGATGTCGCCGAAACACTGGTACGCGATGGTGTCACCACCAAAACCGTCACCGAGGTGGTTGAGGCGCTGCAGCTATGGGAACTGGGGACCGCCCCCAACACCATCGCCCGCCGCATCGGTCTTCACCGCGACACCGTCACCAAAATCACAACCGCCGCAGACGATCTGATGTCCGCTGCCAAGGTCGGGGCCTAAACCATGTGCCGATCCAGCAACGAACCGGGTGGGCCGCGCCGCTGCCCGTCGCACGCCCACGCCCGCTTCGCTGACGCCCTCGCAGAGGTTCTTGCTCTTGAACGCCGGGAGTTGGAACTGTATCGGGAAGCCAGCAAGCACGCCGCCGACCTGATGGTGCCGACCTCCCGGGCACACCGCTGGTATCGCGACGCAAACCGCGACGTCGAGCAGATGCGCGCCGAGTACGGCGACCGATCCGACTTCGACACCGGTGGTTACCGGGAGGCCTACCGGGGCATGCTGGCGGCTAAACGCGAAGCGGACCGCTCCGCCCTCGCCGAACGCCAGGCCCTCGATTTGGTGCAGCGCCGCCGCCGGTCCGCGACCGAGATGTTGCAGACCGTCGGAATCTGCTCTGAGGAGGCTGACCGTGTGATCACGGCCATCGACCGCGACACCCAACTCGAACCGCCGTTCTAGGTAGCGGAACCGTGTTTTTCCGCGGAAAAAACCGGTGCCCACGTGTCATCGGCGGGCCGCTATGAAGCCGAAGCGCTCAAGCGGACGAAGACCAGATATGGGGAAAGTTCTGTTGGTGACAAACAGGAACGACGTCTGCCGGTCTGGGGTGAATCCGAAAGCAAATGGGCCGGTGCCACAACAGCCGCGTCGATCGGATCCAATGTTGGCGTCGAAACCGAGGTCGGTCTCGGAGTCGTAGATGCCGAAGAAGACCGGCATGTAGGAACCCGCGATGTCGGGACGGCTTGAGCAACGCCCGCCGTCATCAGCCCGCGGCAACCAATGCCGCAACTGCGATGCGTCGAGTGAGGCCATCACACAAATCGCGTCTGTCCACTGCTCCAAGCTGCCTGTAATGATCGGATCGTTATCGCCAACTGCTGGCGGGGACAGTGCTCCCAACACCAACAAAGCTGCCGGGAAGCAGGCGGTCAGCCGCCGAATCGTCGCCGTTGCCCCCATGTGCTTCACGATAAGGGTGATTGCTTTCAGCCGTCCTCGATTCGGCTTTCTACCGCACCGTCGTTGTACCGAGTAGTCCTGTCGCGAAACCCGGACGCACAAGGCCGGGGTTTAAACTCGGCTTTGTGTCACGGTTCATTCTCACCATGCTTCGGTCGCCATCGGGTGGTGTTCGCGCCGCCCTTCCGGTGGGAGGGAACACCACCGGTATTCGGGCAGCTGCGGACGGCTCCGGTGAGCTGTTCTACGCGGTGTTGGATAGCCCGATCCGGTATCGGGGTGCGGACATTAACCAGGTGATCCTGCGGCCCGCTGAGCGTGGCCAGGTGCCGCATTACGGCATGCGGGCATTCGGTGTCGAGATCGCCCCGGTGCTCGATCCGGCGTTGCGCACCGCGGAGGTCATCGACCCGTTCCTTCTCGATTTTGTGGCGTTCGGGGAGATCGACGACGACCACCCCGACGAGCCGGCACCGCCGGCGGGTCGCTCGGAGACGCCAATCGGTGATGCACCGCAGATACCTGACGACCGGCGTTCGCCTCGCGCGGTGGCCGGGCCGCCGCGGCAGGCGCGCCGCCGCCCGGTGTGGATAGCGGCTGGTGCGGCCACGGTCCTGGCCGCCGGGGCCGTTGTGGTGTGGTTCGGTCGATCCGGGTCTGGTGAGGACCCGCCGCCCCTGCCGGCCAGCACGCAGGTGTCGGCTGCGCCGGCCCCAACAACTCCCACCCCGGTTACTGCGGTGGCGCCGGTGGAGAAACCCGAGGCGGTGCTGAAACTGTTGCCGCCGGGTTACGGGCCCGGCGTGTGTCAGCCGGCGGACAGTGTTCCGTTGGGGGCGTTGGCCGCGCTGGAGTGCGGACCGAACGCCGACGTCGGCGGCCCGCAGCGGGCGACGTTCACGTTGTTCGCCGATACCGGGGGCCTGCAACGGGTGTTCGCGCAAACCGTGGCGGGATCGGAGCAGCAGATCTGTCCGGGCCGGATTCAGTCTCCGGGACCCTGGCGGCGGAATGCGGCGCCTGAGGTTCCGGCCGGGACGTTGTTTTGCGGGACTCGGCAGGAGACGGCCTTGATCGCCTGGACCGATGACGCCCGAACACTGTTGGCGGTCGTAGAGTCCGACACAGGACCGTCGATGCAGGCGATGTACGACTGGTGGACCACCCACAGCTGACGCGGTTCTCCGAGTTAGCCGAGCAGTCGGGCCTTCTGTGTCTGGAACTCCTCAGGCGTCAGGACGCCGGCGTCGCGCAGCTGCGCAAGTTTCATCAGTTCGTCGGCAACAGAGACAGCGGCCACGTGGTGCGGTGCAGGCGCGGTGGGGGGGACGGGAATCTGGCGGTCCTCGGCGACCGCCGCGCCTGCATGGGGTGCGGCAATGGGTTCCAGATCCGGCCCGGGGTCAAGCCCCATAGCGATGCGGGCCGCTCGCACGTAGTAGAGGCCCTCCACCGCGCTCTTTCGGGCCAAGATGGCCTGCTCGGAGGTGGTGGCCCGCTCGATCTGGGAGGAGGCCGCGGTGAAGCGCTCCGAGGCGTCGGCGAGGGCCTGCTGGGAGGCCTGGTCGGTTCCGGTGAGGTGGAACACTTGGCCGCCGAGGAGCTCGATCACGCGGCGGGCATCGGCGGCGGCGTCAACGAGGCGGACCACCGGAGCCGGATGGGACGGCGAGGCCAGAGCGCGCCCGAATTCCGGATGCGCCCGAAACCATTCCTCGACTTTCTCCGCGGTGCCCGAGTTGACCGCGACCTCGGCCAAGGTTGTGCCCGAACCTTGCACGATCAGCACTTGCTGGAGGGCCGTCGCCTCGAGCCGTTTCTTGTCGTCGCGCGTTGCCCGCCGTACGGAGAAGCCGATCACGTCGGCGACCCGAACTTTGAACGCGGGCAGGAACTTCCCGGTTTGGCGGTACTCGACGGTGCCGTCTTCGTAGGCGATCAAACTGCCGTGTCCGAACCCGAGACCGTTCGATTTGCCGATAGCAGGTGGCATGCGCGCGCCCTTCAGATCTCGCGAACCGCGCGGCGTTATCCGGCCGGGGTGGTCGATGTGGGTGGCGGCGTCACCGTCGCGCTCGCGGGCGCGGGGCTAGTCGGGGCCGGAGTGCTCGCCGCCGGAGGAGCAGAGGTGGTGCTTTCCGGAGCCGCGGGGGTGGTGCTCGCCGGGGCCGGTGGGGTGGCGGTCGTGACGGGCGCCGTGGGTGTCGCGGCTGCTGGGCTAGGCGTCGGGGTGGTCGTGGTTCCCTCGGCGGGTAGCGGGGTGCCTGAACTTCCGGTCGCCGGCAAGGGTGTTCCGGAACTGCCCGTCGCGGCCGGAGCGGGAGCGGTGGGAGCGGCGGGAGCGGGCGCAGCCGGCGCGGCCGGAACCGCCGCCGGTGCCGGTGCGGCCGCACGCGGCGGGCTGTAGGGCATCCCGCCTGCCGCGGGCGGGGGTGCGGGCTGGACCCAGACGGCGATGTCCTGACCGTCGGCGGTGTAGACGACCGCGTTAGGAGACCCGGCGGTGACGTCGAAGTAGATTTTCCCGGTCGCCGCCCCGCCCGGGGGAAGCGACGCCGGGTTGATGCCCTGCCGGGAGGCCACCCCCCACAGCACGGGATAGGCGGCGGCGCCGGAGCGTGCGGTGAAGCCCGGGATGACCGGAATTCCCCCGCCGCCGAGCTGGCCGGTCGCGGTTGCTTCCCACAATTTCCCGACGGGCTGGTAGGGGAGCGCGTCGCTGCTGGGGCGCAGCGCGGAGACGGTCCACCGTTGGGCGTCACTTCCGGCACCCAGTTGGGCCGGCTGCCCGAGATCGGCCTGGGTGGGTTCGGCGCTGGCCGTCGGCGTGGCCCAGGCGCAGGCCGCGGCAGCAGCGGCGAGGAGGGCGATCCTTATCGCGGTGGTGGAATTCGTCACGGTGGGGATGCCTTCCTGATGAGCCCGTTATATCTGCGCATATATAAGCAGATTTTCGGTGGCCGGTCGGTTATTTGCCGCCCGTGGTGGCGCGACCGGTTTTTTGTCGGACACCGGCAATAGACTCAGAACTGCGTCCAGGGTCAATTCCTGAACGCCACCCAAAGGGTCGTGTGTGCGCATGCGACCGATGACTGAGAGGGGCCTCTGATGATGGCCATCACCACCACTAGTAAGCGGGCCGAGTAATGCGGTTCCGGGATACGCGGCCGGCGGCCACTCATGCCAATTTGATGGACTTCGCCCACGCCGCCGCGGTATTGGAAGGCCAGTCATTTCGTCGCCCGACCGGCGAGTGGCCGACCACCCTGTTCCATGTCGATGCTGATGGGAAACGGCACATCAGTCATCTTCGGATGCCGGCCACGCAGGCATCGGCCGCACTGTCCATCCAGATCGCATTGAAAGCGTCCCGGTCAGTGGAGGCACTGCTGCGCGCATCGGCGTGGGAGGCATTCGTGCCCCGCGAATTCGCCGGGGCGGCCGACGTGAATTGCGGGGGCCTCGCCGGTGGCGCTGGACCGGACTTCGACGCCGAGCGTGACGGTGTGGAGGTGCTGCTGTTCTTGCATGTCGGTGACGGGTTCGCGGTGACCCGGTCGGCGCGGGTGCTGCGCCACCCGGCGGCCCCTCCCGTCCTTGGTGCACTCAGTGAGATCACCGGGGAAGGCCTCGATGTCGGCGGCATCTTCGCCGATGCGCTTCGGTTGGGAATCGGATGACCCCGACGGCTGTGCCGCGCCGCCCCGTTCCCGGGCGGCGACAACCGCGGCCCGGGTGCACCACACATACACCTGGGCGCCGACCACACCGAGGGACACCACTGATGCTGCTCACCGAAGATCAGATCGCCGCCGCCGCCGGCCTGCCCGGCCCCGTCGTGGCGGAGTTGTTGCAGCCCGGCGTCGTCGCCAACGAACTCGCCCCGACGGTCACGGCGGCGGTCTACCTCGAAGAGGATGCGTTGCGCGCCCAGGTCGCCTATCAGATGCTGCACTTCGGGGTGCGGTGGAGGTTTGTGCAGTCAGCGATTGCCACCATGCCCGACGATGCGGCCGAGCTGTGCCGGATCCGCGATTTCTGGGCGCAGCGGGTGCCCGCCCCGGCGGGGCGCGCCCTGGACAAGGGCTGGGTTGCGGTCCTCGCGTGCGCCGCGTTACTCACCGGCATCATGGTCGGCCTCGCACTGGCGGGACTTACCCGATGACCGTCGCGGAAAACCCCCACATGTACCGATATGCGCGACTTCGGCGCGCGGGGCGGTCCCCAACGGGCCGGCGATGCAAAGATGAGACGGTGCCGGCACAGTTTTCCGATGAGACACCGTGGTTACCGCCGGCGAATCCGGTCGATTTCGGCCTCACCGACCAGGGCAAGCTCGACTTGAACTGGCTGGGCGCCGCCTTGAACTCTGATGCGGCCGCAGTGTTGATCCGCTCACATCTGCAGCCGCAGTATCCGAAAGATCCTGCCTACAAGTCGAATTGGACGATGTTTTGGCGGGGTGTGGGTTTCGCCGGTGATCGACGGTCTGACATCCTCGCGATGCTGCAGCGCTGGCAGCTGGACGCCGAGGTTGAAATGGCGGCGGCGGGGGATCCTGATAGTGACCGTGCCCGGGTGGCGCGCCGGTTCCGTGGTGATGTCAAACAGACCATTGACCGCGTGCAGAGGACCGAGGCTGAGGCGTTGGTGTGGGCCGGCCCGGTGTGGTCGAAATATCCGCTGGGTCCGCGCCGGGTCATCGAGGCGTTGGTCGCGGTGATCGCTTTGCACCGCGACAAGGAAATCGGAGACCGGGAGCTCTACAACGTTTTGCGGTCGTTGGGCCTTGAGCCCGGTCATGCTGCCGGCCGGATCCTCGACGCCCACCTCGAGGTGGTGTTCAACGCCGTCGCGAACGGCGATCCGCTGGACTTCGATATCGGCGGCTAACCGCCGTCACCGCCGCCATTGTGGCTGCGTGGCGTGGGTGTGTCGGTGGGCGCCGTTTTTTGTCAGACCCCTCCGCTAGGGTTAGTGGCGTAGCCGCGAACACCGGTTGCACCCCGTAAAGGGAACGGTCTGAGGATCGTTCCGACGAGAACCCAGGAGGGTTAACAGCATGGCCGATATGCACACCACGGTCACCGTGATCGACGCCTGTGGCATGGCGCACGTCCCCGCTCTGCTCATCAGTGGGCCGGGTAAAGGTAAGTCCTCGCTCATTCGCGGTCTTGCCGCAGCGCAGGCAGTTCCCTGCGAGGTTGTGTTGGGCAGCCAGTACGAGCCTGCCGAGATCGGTGGGTTGCCCTACCTCGCGGCTGACGGTAGCGGCGTTCGCCGCGAACCCCCGGCGTGGGCGAAGCGCCTCGCTGAAAGTGGTTGCGGCTACGTCTTTTTGGACGAACTGACCACGGTGCCCGAGAGCGTGCAGGGGCCGATGCTCACCGTCGCGCTCGACCGTGTCGTCGGTGAACTGGCCTTGCCTGCCGGTGTTCGGGTTGTCGCCGGTGCGAACCCGCCCGACATTGCCGCTGGTGGTTACGACCTGGCACCGCCGATGGCAAATCGGTTCTGCCACATCACCTTTGAGCCGTCTGTTGAGGACTGGCTGACCGGCATGGCGTCGGCGTGGAAAACCGTTCCCGCTACCCGCGCGGTGGTCGCCAGCAGTGAGCGCCGGTCGGCCACCGCCGCCAGCGTGATGGGCTTCATCAACGCCCGCCCGGACTTGCTGGATAAGTTCCCCGACAACCCCGACGAGCGTGGTCGGGCCTACCCGTCGCGGCGCACCTGGGCGATGGTGGCCGACGTGCTGGCCCACTTGCGCGCCGACGATCTCGCTGCCGTCGAGACGGCGGTGTTCGGCCTCGTCGGTGAGGGCGCGGGCCTGGAGTTCCTGACGTGGCTGGAAAACGCCGATCTGCCCGATCCGGCGGCGGTCACCGAGAACCCGGCGATGGTCGATTGGGCGCGGGAACGCCAGGATCGGGTGTGGGCGATCTTGCAGGGCGTGGTCAGCCTCGCCGCGCAGCGCGGCACCGTCGAGGCGTTCCGCAAGGCGTGGAAGCCGTTGGGGGCCGCCGCCGACGCGGGGGTGGCTGATATGGCGGCGGCGGCGGCGCGAACGTTGGCGACTTTCCGGCCTGCGAGTGTTCGCATCCCGGTTGAGATGCGGAAGTTTGAGCCGATGCTCAAGGCCGCTGGACTGTTGGGAGAGGAAGCAGCATGAGTGCGACGATGACGGTGCGGGAGTTGAATCCTGTTGAGCGTGAAGCCTTTCGGGTTGCGCGGCTGGTGGCCTATCACCAGATGCCGTACTACGCGGCGGGACTGTTCGCGCTGATGCCGGTGGCGGCTCCCGGCCTGGGCACGTTCGCGGTGGACAAGCATTGGCGGCTCTACATGGATCCGGACATGCTCGTCGGTGGCTGGTCGGCGCGGGAGGCCGGTGGCGTGCTGTTGCATGAGTTGGGTCACCTGTTGCGGGTTCACGCTGACCGTGCGGCGATGCTGCCCCAGCCGTACTCCCACGATTCGTGGAACCTGGCCGGGGATGCCGAGATCAACGACGATTTGCTGGATGCGGGGGTGGAGTTGCCGCAGGGCGTGGTCACCCCGCAGGCACTGGGGTGTAACGCCCATGACTGCGCGGAGGTCTACTACGACAAGTTGGTGGCCGACAAGCAGGCTAACCCCGACAACAGCAACGGCGGGGATAGCGGTTCCGGTGACGGCAGCGGTGACGGTCAGGGCGATCCGGGGTGCGGGTCGGGTGCCGGTTGCGGTGCAGTTCCCGGTGAGTTGCCTGCCGCGCAGGAAGTCGATGGGCACGCCGGGGTTGATGACGCTACCGGGGGAATGATTCGCCGCCGGATCGCCGAAGCGGTGCGTGAGGCCGCGTCGTCGGGGCGGGGCACGGTGCCTGCCGGTGTGCGCCGGTGGGCCGAAGGGGTGTTGGCCCCGGCAGTGGTGCCGTGGAATCGGGTGCTGCGCTCCATCGTGCGCCGCGCTATCGCCGATGTGGTGGGGCGGGTGCAGTTCACCTACGCCAAGCCGTCGCGTCGTTCCGGTGGCGTGATTTTCCCGGCGATGCGCGGGCCGCGCCTGCGGGTGTCGGTGGTGGTCGATACGTCGGGGTCGATGAGTGAGGCCGATCTGCGGGCCGCGCTGTCGGAAATCAAGGGAGTCCTCAAGGCTGCCGGGATCACCGGGGATCGGGTGACGGTGTTGACCTGTGACGCAGAATCCGGTGCCGCGCAGCGGATCAGCCGGGTCGAGGACGTGGTTCTCACCGGCGGCGGTGGAACCGACATGCGGGTCGGCATCGAAGCCGCAGAGAAGGCGAACCCCTCTGGTGCGGTGACGATTGTCGCGACCGATGGGGATACGCCGTGGCCTGCGACGCCAACCAAGTCGCGTCTGGTGTGCGTGGTTATCGGCAACGACAGGGCAGCAGCCCTCACGCCTAAATGGGCGCTGACGGTCACAGTCCCGACCGGGGCGGGAACCTAACCCGCCCTGCCGCCGCCGCCCCGCACCGTGCCAGGAAAGGGCGGCGGCGAACGGGCCCGGCCGGCCAAGGGGCCGAGCTGGCAGAAAGGAAACCGATGCCGGGGATCGGTCACACCGTGTTCGCCGTCGCCTCCAGGGTGTGTGGCATCGACGCCTTCCACGCCCTCTGCCCTGACTGCCCGGGGTGGCGCTGCCACCGCCAGGCCCACGACAGTCAGGACACCGCAGTTCGTTGCGCGCAGCGCCACAGCGGCCGGCACGTCTAAGCGCCGGCGCGTAGCCGAAACTTGTCATACCTCCCAGGTAGCGTAAGAGACGCGCCCTACGCGGACGCACAACCAAGGAGCGCACCTGCGGGTGCCCTCAACGACATGAGGTAAAGGGGGCAATCATCGTGACGGACAACGATTCGGGCGGTGAGTTGTCCGGCTACGCCGAGCAGGTGTTGGCCGGAACCGGACTGAGCGCCGCTGATGTGACCGGCAGGGGAAACCCCGCCGAAGGGTCAGCCGCGCACGCACTCAAGGACGGCTGGGAGATCGCCGCCCGCGCCGGGAAAGTGCAGGGGGTCTAAGTCATGACGGTTGAGTTCTACGATCTGGCGCAGCGGTTGTTCGCTCACCGCGAGGGCAAGCCGGTGCTGAAAGTAGCTGGGGCGCTGTTCCAGGTGGCGGGCACCGCGATCTTTGCCGACGCCCACCAGGACGCGACTGGCGCGGCCACCGCCACGGTGGGCACCGCGACCGGCCAGCAGGTCAGCGGCAAAGGTGTTCGGGTGCTGCGGGCCTTGGCCGCCGCCGGTGCCCACTTAGACCCCGCCGGGGAGCCAGTGCAGTTGGTCATTGCTGATGCGGCGACCCTGGCGGTGTTGGCTGGGATCGCGCGCGCGCACTCCCAGCACCCCGACGATGCGGTGCGGGCCGCGTCAGCGGTAGTCGGCTGGTGGGTAGATCGCAGCGGATACCCCGGTAGCAACGCCGTGGTGAACCTGCTATCGCATAGCCGCCAGCGGTACATCACCGGGGCGCTGCCCGTCCGTGAACGCCACGCCTCGTTTTGGCGGGGGACGTTCGGTGTTCGCGACGGCGTCGGCGGCCTGATCGGTTGGGCGACGAAGATCAGCCGGGGCGACATGCTTCCCGCGCTCGCCACCATCCATGAGGACGACACCTACACCTACCGTATGGCCGCGCAGCGGTTCGCGAAGGGCTATGACTGGACGCGCCCCGAGCCGCCAGCGGTGGCTGCAATGGGCCTCCGGATGCGCTGTGACACAGCCGATTTGTGGGAAGCAGCACTGTTGTCGGATCGGCTGTGGCGGCATCGTGCCGTGCACACCGGGCACGTCACCGGCGGTGACACGATCCATGCGACGCGAGCGTTCTTCACGATCAAATGCCCGCGCCTGGATTCACGCCTGCGGGTCGGCTCTGATGTGGTGGGCTGGACGGGAGGCGTGGACTCCTACGACCGCGCCACACTGTTCTACGGCCACGTCCACGCCGCCCACGCGGTCAATGGCGCGTTGACGCTGACCATCGCCGGGGTGACCTACGCTCAGCGGCCCAACCCCGGCTATTGGGTGACTCTCATGCCAGCACCGCCCAACGAGCGCACCGTGCGAATGGGTCGCGCACGTTATCGGCAGTTGCAGTTTCGGGGGGATTCGTGGATCGCCTCTGGTAAGACCCCCGGCGTTCGGCGGCGTGATGTGCCGTTGGATGTGTTGTGCGCGGCGGCAGAAACGGAATGAGCTGGCGCGCGGTCCAGGCCTTGGGCGCCGCGTGGTGCAAGGATTGCCAGGTGGACCTGGAAGGCGTTATCGGGGCCCTCGGTGAGCGTTTCACCGCCGCGGAGGCGGCCCTCATTGAGCGGATGTTGAGAGATCTCGACGGTGCGGTGCCGGAGCGGCAAATGCTCTCCGAGATCGGGTTGGCGCTGGCGATTCACCGCCGGCAGCCGGCCGACGATTCCCTCGGGGAGGGACACTGAGGCCGAAATCTGTCGGTGCCCGCCGTTAGAATCAAGGCGTCGCCTTTCGGGGCCACACCACCAAGGGCCGCACCTGCTGGGTGCAGTCGATGAGAGAAAGACAGGGCCGCTGTGCGAATCATCAAACCCCGCGCCACGGAGGGCGACTCGTCCACTTCCACCGCCACCGACACCGTTGCTGCTCCGGTGGATGATGGATCGCCCAAAGCGGCACCGGCACTTGTGGCGTGGCCGGGAATGGAACTGCTCCACGACCCGATCAGCGCCGAAGTGCTCATGTCGGTGTGGAGTGGGGATGCGGTGACGTGTGTGCCGTCACCACCAGGGTCAGGCAAGACTCGACTAACCACATTGTTGGCGGCGGCGCTATCGCACCGGGCCGGGTTGCGGGTGGGGATCGCGGCGCAGACCCGCGCCCAGGCAATCGACATTGCCCGCCGACTGGCGGCGGTGTGCGATCACCGCAAGATCGGTCTGCTGTGGGGTAACAAAGACATCACCCCCGACACCGGCGGGTGCCCGTTGGTCGATGGTGGCACGCTGATGTGGCCCGATAGTGGCGGCATGGTGCGAGTCGCCACCAAGAGCAAGTGGCTATTTTCTCAGCCCGAGAAGCACAAGGCCGACGTGCTGATCGTGGACGAGGCGTATCAGTGCACCTATGCCGACCTCGGCGCGTTGGGGTCGATGGCGCATCAGGTGGTGTGCGTCGGTGATCCCGGCCAGATTGACCCGGTGGTCACCGGAGACACCTCTCGGTGGGCGGCATCTGCGACCGGGCCGCATATTCCTGCCCCGACCGCGCTGATCGCCGCGCACCCCGGTTTGGTCAATAGTGTTGCGCTGGAATACACCTGGCGGCTTGGCCCCGATACCACCCGGCTGGTGCAGTCCCGGTTCTACCCGGCGCTGCCGTTCACATCGCGCCGACCGGCTGAACACATCAGCATCGGTGGGGCGGTGTTGCCCGAACTGTCGCATCGCGCCGTGCGGGTTGCTAACGGTGCTACCGATGCGGCGTTGATCCGCGCGGCGGTGGAGCGGGTGCGGGAACTGATCGACGGTGCTGAACTGACCACAGCGACCGGGACTCGTCCGTTGACCGATGATGATGTGGCCGTGGTGGTGCCGCACGTTCCGCAGGCCGCTGCGGTGCGTGCCCTGCTGTCTACCCATCCGAACGTGTTGGTCGGCACGGCCGACGCATTGCAGGGGTTGGAGCGGCAGGCGGTGGTGGCGGTGCATCCGTTGGCCGGTAAGCGGGTAGCTGACGATTTCAGCGTCAAGCCGGGGCGGTTGTGCGTGATGTTGTCGCGGCATCGAAGCCACCTGTCGATCCTGGTCGATGACCAGACCGATGCGGTGCTGGCCGCCGCCGACGTGGAAGGTGCGGAGCAGGCTCACAGTGTGTTGACCGACGTGCTGGCAACCGCGAAGTTCTAACCCGAGTCCACGCGGTGCAATGAATCGGTGTGCCGGCCCCCCTTACAAGGCAGAGAGGATGCGCAGTGAACGGTGGTAGCGAGGACAACAACAAAGGCCGGCGGTCGTCGGCGCTGGCGGTCTACGACGGCTATAAGCCGCTCATGCAGAAGATCAGCGATCACGGCGATTTCTACACTGCCGATCCGATGCAGACCGAACTTAACGACGACCTGGCCGACGTCGCCGCGCGATTGGCGGAGGCTGCCCGGGAGCTGCTGGCGGAGGATCCCCACCCACAGGAGGAATCTGGACCTGGACCGCGCCTTCCATGACGCGGTAACTAAAAGTTGTCACACCCTGCGACTAGCGTGAGCGGTAGCGCACACGCGCCACCAAGGGCCCGATCTGCTGGATCGTGCCGACGATATGTAGGAGGAAAATCATCGTGAGCCATTCGTCGTTCCGGATCACCAGTCCGGGTTCGCTGATCGGGGCCATTCCCGCTGTTTTAGGGTTCGTGCCGGCAAAGTCCCTCGTCTTGGTGACAGTGGAGAAGGGCCGATTGGGTGCGGTGCTGCGCGCGGATCTGTCGGCTGATCTGATCGACCACGCCGACCGGCTGGCCGGTGCCGCGGCTTCGGCGGGCGCCGAGAGTGTGATCATCGTGATCGTCGATGACGACGGGGCACTGTGCCCGATGTGCAAAGACGACCATGGGCGGCTGTGTGAAGCGATCGGTGGTGCGCTCGCGGGCCATGAGATCAGCGTGTCCGCCGCGCACGTGGTGGATGTGATCGGCGTCGGCGGCACCTGGCATCGCATCGACGGCGTTGCCGACAGCGGCCCGGTCGAGGATCCCCAGTCCTCGCCGCTGGCGGCCGCCGCGGTCCTCGAAGGCCGCCGACTCCACCGCCGCCGGGAGGATCTGCAGGACCTCATCGCGGTCACCGACCCGGCCCGAACGGCTGCGCTGGCCGATCTCATCGCCGCGGCCAACGGAAAGCGGGACACCGAACTGCGCGGCGACGCTAACGGCAGGCGGTGCCGTGACCTCACCGTCACACTCGCATCGGCCGCCGGCATCGCAGCCGGCACGGAACTCGACGACACCACGATCGCCGACCTGGCGTGTGCGATGACCGACGGTGCGGTGCGAGACATGCTCTACGCCCTGGTGGTCGGCGAGGAATCCGGTGCGCTCGAAAACCTGTGGGCCGAACTGTCTCGCACCCTGCCCGACCCGTGGCGGGCGGAGAGCTTGGCCCTGGCGGCTTTTTGGGCGTACGCCCGCGGGGATGGACCGCTGGCCGGAATAGCACTGGAAGCTGCGCTGGCCGTGAACCCGGCCCACCGGATGGCCCGGCTCCTCGATGCCGCGTTGCAGGCTGGGATGCATCCGACAAAAATCCGTGAACTGGCGGTTCGATAAAGACCGCCCGGTCTGGGAACAACCTCGACCAGCGCGGGCATCGGTACCTGTCGCCAAGCGGGTGCCGCTCAGCGGTTCTTGTCACCCCCCCCGCCTACACTGAAAAGAGCATCACCCCAAGGGCCGGGTCTGAGGATTCGGCCGACGAGAGCAGCAGGAGTTCAACATGGCACACCGCCGCCACACCACCACTCCGGTGGATCACGCCGCCCAGGAGGCGGAGAAGGCCCGCCGCCGCTTCCGCACGGAGAACGGGCGTTCCCCGGCGCAGCTGACCACCCGGTCGTTGGATGCCTATCGGGCGGATAAATACCCCGGTCAGCGCGAGCGCCGCAAGCAGCGTCAGCAGCTGCGCGGTGAGGTCAACGCATGACCGCCGGCACCGCGATTCCAGAGAGGGAAGCAGGCCGTGCGGTGAAACCGCCAGCGGTCATTTGCGACGTCGACGGCACAATGTGCGACGTGTCTGCCGTGCGGCATTTTGTGGCGCGGCCGCGGCGCGACTTCGACGCCTTTCACACCGCCTCGGCCGAATGCCCGCCGATCACCGAGACGATCACCTGGATCGAGGAGATGGCCGACGCCGGCCACCGCATTCTCGTGGTGACCGCCCGCATGGAGAAGTGGCGTGAGCTCACCGCGACGTGGGTCGCGCGGAACGTAACGCGGCCCATCGCCGAGCTGGCGATGCGCGCGGATGGAGACTTCCGACCCGACTACGAAGTGAAACGGGAGATCCACGCCGCGCTGTCGCGCCGCTATGACATCCGCCATGCCGTAGACGACAATCCACACGTCGTCAGGTTATGGACCGAGATCGGGATACCGGTCAGGGTCGTCCCCGGCTGGGAGGACTGATTCCGGCATGAGCATGGCGATACCTGTTCCCGCACTGAAGATCACCGCAACGGACATCCTGATCCGTACCGCCGTCGCCGCCGACGACCTTGCCACCGCAATCGGGTGCGCCACCGTGGCGCGCGCCCAGTTGACCCACGGCGTCACGCTGTGGTTCGACGCCGTGCACACCGATCCCACCCGCCGGCCGAATCGGGCAGCGGTGTGTCTACTGCTTAACTGCAGCGACCTCGAGGAGGACACGGTCCCGATCCCGGCTGGCGATGTGGTGTTGACGGGCACCGATCCGGACACCGGGGGGCCAGCGGAGTTGACCCCCGCGCAGTACATAGCGCTGGCCATGGCACTGGTCGACTCCGCGGCGGCGTGACTGCCGCACCGGCCGAACTTGTCGGTGCTCCCTTATAGGCTGTAACTAGCACTACAACCAAGGGCCCGGAGTGCTGCTCCGCGCCGACGAGACAACCGAATCGGAGCTAAAAGTGGACACTTTTCTCGCCCGCGATGACTACGGCGATCAGTTGCACTTCAGCGTCTTTCATGACGACAGGGCCTTGACGTCCCAGGTTGGTGTGAGCTTCCTGGGGCCGCGCGGCGCGCTGAAAGGCTTCATGGCGTTGACGCTCGAGCAGGCCACCGCCCTCGCGGCATTCCTGGATAACCACATCAACGGCCGTGCGCCAAGCAGCGGTTCTTGCTATGACGTTGACGGGCAGTTGACGGTCACCGACCTCCCCGCCGGAACGCAGGTGACGGTATGAGCGGTGCCAGTGTGCAGAAGTTGATCGGGGAGCACGGTTGGGCGGTCATCGGGGTGTTCCCGACGGCGCAGGACGACGGGGTGCCGTTCGCGTACACGGTCGGTCTCACCGACAAGGGGCTGCCCGAGTTGGCGATCTACGGTTTGGATCCGGTGACCGGCGGCGCGATCCTCAACGGGGTGGCGCAGCGCATGATCGACACCGGTGAGTTTCGTGGTGGGGAACGCCTCGAGGGTGAGTTGGCCGGGGGACTGCCGTTGGCGGTCATCGACATGGCCGATACCAGAGACCTCACCACGGTGCGGCGCGTCTACGGCGCGGTGTTGGCGGCGCGGCAGATTGTGTGGCCCGACCCGCACGGCCGGATGCCGTGGGAGGGCTGGAACGTTCCGGATGCGGCCCAGCCGATCGCGGCCGGGAGAACGGCCTAAGAGGAACGCCATGGATGTGTCGGAGGGTGCGATCCTGCTGGGTGGCTACGCCGCCAAGCAGTGCCCGGTGCGGACCCAGTTGGATTTCGGGCCCACGCCGGCCGTCTGGGTGCCCGCCCCGGAGGATCAGGCCCGCCTCGATGCCGGGATCGCTTTCGAGGCGGAGGTGTTCGCCGAACTGCGGGCCCGCCATCCCGGTGCGGTTCTGGTCGATCCCGACGCCCGCCGCCAGGAGGCGATTTGCGCGACGGTCGCGGCGATGGATGCGGGGGCCCCAATGATTTTGGGTGGGTGGCTGCCCGACGACGTCGGTGGTGCACGCAAGGGACGGCCCGACATTCTTGTCGGCGTCTCCGGCGGCTACCTGCCGGCCGATGTGAAGCATCACCGCACCCTGGAATCCAAGGCCAAAAAGTCCGCGTGCATCGCCACCCTGGATGACCCCGCAGCATGGCAGCAGGTGGGCGGGTGGAGCGCCGCGACTGGATACCGGGTCTCTGATGGCCTGCAGTTGGCGCACTACGCGGCGATGCTGCGGGCCTGTGGCCGCCACCCCGGTCCGCATCTTCAGTGGGGTGCAGTGCTGGGCACCAGCCGCATCGCTACCGGGGCCGAACTGGGGTGGGTGTTCACTTGGCATGACCTCACTGAGCCGCTGGGGTTCACCTTCTCCCGTAGCCGCGGCAAGGCACGGCGGTCGCTGATGGAACGCTATGACCACGAGCACGGCTTCCGGGTGAAGGTGGCCGCCGCCGCCCGCCAGGCCGCCGCCGGGCCAGGCCGCCGGCTGCTCGTGGAACCGGTAGGCCAGCCCGAGTGCCGAACGTGCCCCTATCAGCAGACCTGCGTTGACCAGATGGGCCCCGACGAACCCTCCGTCGCGTTGACGGTCGGCGGTCTCGACGTCCGCGAATGGGTGGCGTTGCGCCGCCTGGGTGTCACCACCATCGCCGAGCTGGCCGATCTCGACCTCACTGACGCGGCCGTCTTCGACACCTACCATCGCGAGGTCTCCCACCGCGGCCGCGATCATGTCCGATCCCGGCTCGCCGGGGCGATCACCCGCGCAGGGATGATCCGCGACGGCATCCCCCTGCTTCGCACCGCCACCACCCCGATCCCGGCCGGTGACCTCGAAATCGACTGCGACATCGAATGGAGCGCCGACGGGCTGGTCTACCTGTGGGGTGCCCGGGTTCGACTCGCCGGCAACGAAACGACCGCAACGTTCGTGCCGTTTGTTGACTGGGCAGTGCACGACGCTGCCGGTGAACGCCTCCTCGCGGAGCGTTTCGCCCACTGGGTGCGCGGGCTGCGTGACACTGCCGCGCTTGCCGGGCGCAGCGTGCGCGTGTATCACTGGTCGCCGGCGGAATCCTCCCGCCTGCGCCGCATCCTTGGTGCCGCCGCCGACGATCTTCTCGATCCGGATACCGGGGTGTTCTGCGATCTGGAGCAGGTGTTCAACACCAACTTCTTGTCGGTGCACGGCAGCAGCATCAAAGTCGTCGCCCCGATTTTCGGTTTCACCTGGCGCGCCCAGGACGCTGGCGGTGCGCTGTCGCAGACCTATCTGGAGGCGGTGCGGGCCGGGCAGGATCAGGCATCGCAGGCCCGCCGATGGCTGCTGGAGTACAACGCCGATGACACCGCCGCCCTGGCCTCGATCCGCGACGGCATGACCAATTTCTGTCGGTAGGTGACGTTAGACTGAAAGCGCAGTCGGACAACACGTTCCGACGCAACCAAAGGGCCGGGTGTGCTGCATCCGGGCGACGAGTAAGGAACACGGAATGGCCTACTACATCGAATGCCTGGAAGGGCCGGACGGCTGCCACGGTGAGGTCGCCGAATACCCCGCACTGAGTGGCAGCGGGATGCTGTTCGCCCGGTGTGAATCGCACCGCGACTCCTACGTTGCGCGGGTTCAGCCGCGCATCGACGACATCAATCGGCGTTACCCCCGAACCGCTCCGCGTGACTTTGATCCGGCGTTCGCCGGTGAGCGTTGGAACGATGAGGACTGAGGCTATGGCACGGCAGTTGACGGCCCGGGAGTCCGCTGTGACGGTGACGGTGTACCTCAACGACGCCCGCGCCTCGGGGGGATTCGACCCAGCCACCGCAGCGTTGCGTCTGGCGGTGACGTTCGAGTTGGATGCGCGCGTCACCGGTGATCCCCGGGAAAACGTCTACTTGATCTTGAGGGCTGTGTTCGAACAGCTCAACATTGGCGGCGATCTCATTGCGGCCTCGGACTACACCGAGCGGTACCGCGCGGGCGGTAACCGCTCGTTGTCAGTGGGGGATGTGGTGGTGGTGGGAGAGTCCGCCTTCGCGGTCGGCCGGTGGGGCTTTGACCCGATCTCCTGCGCGGCCCTGTCCACCGCACTAGCCGCTTCCACAACGCTTTCCGCAACAACCTGAAAGGACCAACAGACATGGGTTACTACGCCGATACCGTCGACACGGATTTTGTTGTGCCGGCTGCCAACATCGCCGCGGCGCTGGCCGCGGTCACTGAAAAATCCCGCACCGATTCCGCCTACACCGACAATTGGGGCGATCAGCACTGCGATCCGGCGGACAAGCTCGTCGCCGCGGTCAGAGACCTCACCTGCTTTGAATGTGAGGTGACCGACGACGGCGACTTCGTGCTCTCGTACCACCACGACAAGTGGCTCAGTGCGACCGAAACTGTGCTCGCCGCGCTGGCACCGTTCGCCACCGAAGGCGGGTATGTACGGCTCAGCGGTGAGGACAACTGCCTGTTCGGGTACCGGGTCGTCGGCGGGAATCTGCGCGAGGAGTCCGGTGTCACCGAGTGGCGTCTGGACAGCGAATCGTGAACATCACCGGCATCGCCGACATCGGGGCCACTGGGACTCGCTGCCGGCCCTACGCGGCGGCGGCGTGATGACGACCGCCTGCCGAGTGTGTCGAACGGTTTACCGTCCCGCGGCAGTCGGGGTTGCCGGGGTATGTGACCGCTGCGCTGAGAGCGCGGTTCGCAGGATCGAGGCGCTGTGCGGCCAGGCGGGCGTCGTCCTGCCGGAGAAATGGTTTCATGTCTCCCCCCACCGGCTGGGCCCAGGAACCGTGCTCACCGCCGGTGCTGCCCGCAATCCCGCCAATGATTGCTTCTACGGAAGCGGGTTTGGCGGCGACAGCGGCGTGCTGCGGGACATGGGTGTTCGGCGCGATGAGGTGGTGTGGCTCAGCCCTACCCGGGATGACGCCGCGTTCTGGGCGGTGGTGCTCAATGCTCGCCATTGCTACGAAGTGCAGCCTATCGAGGAGCCGCAGCCCTGGAACGGCACCGGAACCGATGGTTGGGTTGTTCGGAAAGCAATCGTGGTGTGCACAGTGGAGGATGTGTGAGGAAAGGAACAGTGCTGTTGCGGTGCCCGGACTGCCGCCGCCGCGGCGTCTACCTGAAATTCGGTAGCGACGACGCCTATGTGTGCCGCTACGAATACCGGGGCTGCACGTTCTACGCCTACACCGGCGGGTACATGGACATGGATGTCGCCGGCCGGCGCCGCCTCGCCGACGCTAACCCCGGACGCGGTGATGTGTTCCGCTGATGGGTGTGTCACACCGATCGGATAAACTGAAAACGGTAGCGGGGCAACGTGTCCGGCTACCAAAAGGGACCGATGTGTTGCATCGGGCCGATGATACGAGGAGGCATCGTGGCAACTTATTACGGGCAGGGCAGGACCAACACATTCGCCGTGCGTGATGTGGATGCGGTGAAAGCCGCCCTCGCCGACTACGAGATCGAAGTTATCGAGCGCGGCGACAGTCAGGTGACGCTGCTCGCCAACAGCGAGGACGGCGACTTCTCGGTGTGGACCTTCGATGACGAAGGGGACACCGAGGACTCAGTGTTCATCCCGGACATGATTGCGGATCATCTGCAGGACGGCCAGATCGCGGTGTTTGTCCACTCCGGCTGGGAGAAGATGCGGTATATGTCCGCGTGGGGTCTGGCGGTGCACTCCGACGGCCGCCAGATTCGCATCAGCGTCGACGACATCTACGCGATCGCGGCGAAAGTTTTTGACGTGGATCCCCGGCTCATCAGCATCGCCGCCTACTGAATCTCGCCGCCCCCATTTGGGGAAAGTCCTCTTGAAAACAGCGAAGCCGATTCCTGACCATGAAGTCGGGCCGCGGGCCGCGGTTCGGATCGGAAAGGGGACTGGTCGGGTGTGTGTGTCGGGATCTGAGCCCGGAGGGCCACGGAGATGCTCCGGGGACACCCGCGCGGGATACCACCGTGCTGCCCGTGAGGTGGACCGGCTGGAGGGCCGCGCCGCGCAGTTACGGGAGCAGTCCCTGCCGCCGGCGGGCCAAACGGATCCGGTAAGCGCTGTGCTGTGTCGGAGCTGTTGGCAAGCCGCCATCATGCATGAGCGGCGAACCGGCGTCTCACGGTTGGTTGGCTATCGCCGGCGGCACCCAGGCGGTGCCGAGGCTCAGTGCGGCGGGAAAACGTGGTGGTGAGTGTGATTGCGGTAACGCACAGCGCCGCGGAGGGCACCCTGGTGTTCGGTACCGCTCGTGGCGATGGTTCGCGTGAGGTTCTCGGCCCGGCCGGGTTCCGCTGGTATCGCAGCATGGGCGCGTGGGGGATCGTGGGTAGCCGGGACCGCATGGCCGATGTTGACCGGATAGAGCGTGCGGCGTCAGAGTTGCGGGCGGCTGGCTTCACGGTCAGCGTGGCCCTCGACGACACACCGAGGGCAGCAACGGCACAGTCGGTGCGACGCCGCCGCGGGGCGGACCGGGTGTCGCCGCCCGGTGAGCCGAGCAAAGGCGGCCATCACTGCGATGGCAGCCCCCGCAGGTCGATCCCCCGCGCCCAGACGGTGGTGGCACGGTCGGTGGCCGCGGCCGCCAAGGCCGAGAACGGCAGACGGAAAGCGGAGGCCGCCGTGGCAGGGGAGGCGCACCGTCGCAGCCCGGCGGCGGTCAAGAACCGGATCGACCGGCTCGAGGCCGATCAGCGCCGCGACGAGCGGGCCCGTGACGGCACCCGACGCGTGATGTCCAAGATCACCGGAGTGGCCTACACCGCAGACAGCGGTCCGGCCGTCGGTGAGGCCCACCGCCGCCTGGTCGCACGGATCACTCGACGCCAGGACGACATCGACTACTGGAAGGGCGTCTACGGCGCTCAGGTCGATGCGGGCATCGCCCAGAAGTTCACCAGCTCCACGATCACCAAAGGTGATCAGGTCCGCTACCGCGGCCGCTGGTATGTCGTCACGCGGGTGAACCCCAAGTCGGTCACGGTGCGGATGGCCAGGGGAACCGGCAACATCCGCTACCACGAGGTTATTGAGCACCGCAGCGGCGCCGCCGCTCCCCGCGCGGCAGCCGAGCGGTGATTTTCTGTCGGGTCCCTCTCGTAGAGTTCCTACTGATATCCGGATATCAGAAAGTCGCAGATGAGTGCTCGACGTACCCAGGTGCCCTACCCGGTTTCGCGCGGAAGGACGACGGTACGCAGGACGGTCGACTTGCCGCTGGCGTCCCACCGCGGTTTCGAACAGTGGCGGCATGACACCGCGGAGAGCCTCGGACTGACCCGGGTGACCGGTCAGGAGGTTCTGGCTGCGCTCGTGGACGCACTGCTCGCCGATGAACGGCTATCGCGCAAAATCGCCAAGACGATCGCCGGCAAGGGGCAGCGGTAATGGAACGGTGGGTGTTCACTGGCGGCGCGGGATACCGGGTGGGAGACGGTGAGCAGGGCGACATCATCGACTGGGCGGCTGAGTCCGCCGGCGAGTTGATGACCGGCCCGGTGAAGTGTCTGTCGATCCAGGACGTCCTGGCCCGCCTGGGCGTTTCGGCACTCCCCAAGGGTTTCCCGACGGCCGATGTGATCATCGGCGTCGGCAAAACCGGTATGCGCGGCTGGTTTGAAACCACAGTGTCTGCGTGGGAGGCCGATCCGGGTGGCGGCGAGAACGCCGCCACTGAGGACGACGACGATGCGGAAACCCCACCGGCCCCGCCGGTGAAACCGGATCCGACCCCAAAGAGCGCTCCGGGGATGCCGCGTGCACCGTGGTGGACCGGGGTGTCGCCGCGCAGTGACGCCCTGGTGGCGATCGTGACCAGTCGGGGTGTGGTGCTCCCATCGGGGGAGCCGGCATCCAAAGGGCCACTGACTCAGGGCACCGACCTGGCTAAATTCGTGTGGTACCGGTGGCCGAGGCCGCCGGCGAAGAACGTCATCCCGCAGGTGTGGTTGACCGCCCCGGCATTGCAGGCGGCCGGGATGAAGCCGCCGAAAGCTGTTGCGAGTTCAGAAGATCTCTCCAAGACGGTCTCGACTCTGTTTGGCTGCACGGTCACCTCCGCGAAGGCCGGGTGGTTCACCGCGGTGTTCCCGCCGGACTCCGGCACCGGTGAAGCGCGCCGCGTGCACCTGGTGCTGCTGCCGTTCCTGTGGACCGACCCGTCGGGGTCGCGGCCGAAAGATCTCGGAATGGCCGGTATGGACGGAGCGGAAACCGAACTGCCGGACGATGAGTTCGCCGCCGCCAAGGAACTCAGCCAGCGGATCGCCTGGCTTGCAGAACTCGCCGACACCGCCCCGAAATACATAGGGGAATCGCCGCTGTTACCCGCGCGGCGGCCGGGGTCGGTCGGTGCGGCACTGTTGGACAAGGTGCGGCGCCGCGAGACCACCGCTCACCGTATTGAGGTCTGCCCAATTCCGACCAAGGTGTACACCGAAAGTCAGGGACGGTTGGAGACAGCCACTGATTGGCGGCAGCCGCATGCGTCGAAGAAGGCCAAGGGTGACGCGGTGGATGTCGAGGTCGATCAGCGTGCGGCCTATCTTGCGTCAGCGAGTGGGATGTATCTCGGTTATGGCGGCGAGCCCGAGGAGTTCGGCCGCATCGACGCGGTGTCGCAGTTCAGGAAAGACCCCACCAGTGGTAAGTGGATCCAGCCCGCGTTCGGGTTGTGGAACATCACCATCCCGGCGGGATCAGATCTTGAAGGGCTGGATCCGCGACTGCCCCTGCCGCTGCCGGACATGAAATGGGATGAGCCTGCCACGGTGTGGTGCACCACCCGTTCGGTTCAGCAGTTACTCGCCCCGGTTACCGACGGGGGAGCTGGAATGGTTCCCGAACAGTTAGAGATCGGCCGGGCATATCTGTGGCCCAAGACCTGGCGGGCACTGCGCGGCTGGGCAGAAATTCTGCGGGAGGCCCTCAAACAGGCCATCGACGATGGTGATCAGTTCCGGGAGAACTTCATCAAGGACCTCTACAAGGGATTCCTTGGCCGCCTCGACAGCAGCGATCACCCGATGGGGCAGAAGCACTATCAGCAGCCTGTGTGGGCGGCCACGATTCGCGCCGAAACCCGCTGGCGGGCTTTGCGTTACGCACACTTCATCGCCGGAGAACACGGCTTGTACCCGCTCGTGGGCAAAGACATCGACACCTGGGTGTATCGGCTGCCCCCGGATCTGGATCCGACCGTTCTGAATGAAGCCTCCACCGCCAACGGTAAGTATCGGATCAAAAAGGTCCGCGCCAGCGGAAGCGGTACCTAAATGGAGAAGTGGGGCAAGCCTCCGCCACCATCCCCGCCGCCGCCACGCCCGTCAGGGGGATCGGCGGATTCGGTGCAACCTCCGACGCCGAAAGTGGGGTTCGCGAAGGCCTTCACCAACCTGGCCGGCCGCAAGTTGCGGGAGCTACGGGGCCTGAAATGGGATGGCGGCGTGGACCGCCGGGGAAGAACTGTGCCCCCCGCCTCGGATCGGGCCAGGCTCGCCGAAGCCAACCGCCGTGCCGCCAAAGAACTGGCCCGGCGTATCGAACGCCAAACCGGGCGGCGCCCCAAGGAGTCCACCATCCGGCGCGCTGCCCGCGAGGACCGCACCCCGCGCGGCGCCGATCAGGCCCGGCTGGACCGGCAAGCGCGTGTCGACGCCGCCGGTGGTGTCAAACAGTTCGCCGACAAAGCCGGCGTCCCAGCCGGCGGGGTCCCCGGGTGGATCGAGCGCGGAGAGAGCATGGGTGTTGGAAGGCTGCGGATCACCACCAATGTGAAAGGTGACTTGTACTCCGGCGGCTCAACTCCGTATGAGAAAACCATTGATGCGGTGCTCTACTTGGAGCCGCCCGCTGCGGATGAATTCCGCGCCGCCGCCGCTGATGGTGATTTTGATGCACTGGCACAGATGTTGGGGCCGGTGATCGACGCGCAATACGTGTGGACCGGTGAGACGGAAACCCCGAGGCAGTTCATCGTCACCGAGATCAACAGCCTCACCATCGAATAGTCTGGCGCGCCGCTAACTAAGCTGACCGCCGACGTGCTGCCTGCCGCGACTCCGACCACCTCCGCATGTAGGGCGAATGGGCATCGGCTGCGGTCCCGGTGTTGCGCAGCATCCACTGCACGTAGTCCCGGTTTGGGTCGTGCGGTGCTGCCCAATCCGCGAGAACGGCAAACGTCGCATAGTCCGACCGCACCGCGGAGTGAACCCCCTGTCCCGGAACGAAGTTATCTTCGAGCAGCCGATGGAAATACGGTCGGCACAGTGCCGCCAGGGCCGCCGCCGCGGGCGTTGCCGCCTTCCCGGCGAGCGTGCGGCGTAACTCGGTGAGGTCGTCGACGGACCGCTCGATGACGGTCACATCGACCGGGACCGGTGATCGGTCATAGACCGGTGGCCGGGTCCTCCGCCCGGTGATTCCACCGGGCGGAGGTGGCGCGCTGTGGGGGTCGGCGATGAGCTGGGTGATCGTCCCGCCCGGCCAGCCCAGGCCCTGCTCGAGGCGCGCCAGGATGCGCGCGGAGAAGTTCGTGCGTTCGCCGGACTCGAGGGCGGAAAGGCTGCGTACCGAGATCCCGCACACCTCCGCGAATGTTTCCTGGGTCTGGCCGAGGGCGACTCGCACCTGGCGCACGCATGCGCCGGCGTGGTTGACGTGATTGATATTTGCATTGGTCATGGCGCAATTTTTTCCCCTATTCCTTTCCCTTCCAAGCGATCCGGCCGCGACACCCCGGGAGGCCCGAGGTTGGAGAGGATCCGGGGCGGTGCGGGGCGGAGAGCACCACGGACCCACGCGGAGCGCCACGGACTTGTGCGGAGCGCCACGGACTGTTTTACCGCGGCGTGGTGATTCGCATCACAGTTGGTTGGTGAGCCACTGAACTGCGTCAGTTCGGGTGGTGAAGCTACCGCGGTGCTGGCGGTCCAGCGCTGCGTCGACGAGGGCACCCACCCACGGCCCGGGCTTTTTTGATCCGGCGGCGGCGAGGACGTCGCGGCCCTGAATCATTGGGGCCTCCGGTCCGGCTCCGATGCCGTCACCGATCGCCGCCTGGGCTGCCCGGGTGCCTTTGGTATCGCCGAGGGCCTGGCAGTAGGTGAGGTAGCGGTCAAAGGTGAAATGCCGCTTCGCCATCGTCTCCGCGTAGCGCTTGCGTGCATAGGTGCTGTCAAGGGAGCGTGAGGCAGTGTCGACCAGGTCGGCGGCGATGCGGGCGCCCGCAGCGCCGGTGACCGTGTGGTGCAGGAATTGCTCGCGGTGCTCCCCGGTCATCGTGGTTGCGATGATCGCCGCGCCAACAGTCATCCGGTCCGCGGCGGGCAGCCGGGGCAGGGCGGTGACGGCGGCGGCGGTGCGCGGATCTGCCAGCGCGGAGCGCAGCCCAGGCAAGCTGTGATCCCAACCGGTGTCTTGCAGGGCGCGGACGGCCAGATCGGGACGGATGCTTTTGACGTAGAGCTTGCTCCACTCGTCGCGGACGCGTTCGGTCGCTAACTCGTGGAAATGGGGCAGTAGTCCCCGGCACAGCCGGGCGGTGTCGGGGTGCAGGGTCATGGCGAAGCGCCCGGCGAGCTGGGCGCCGCGTAACACCCGCAGTGGGTCGTCGCCGAACTGATCGGAGACGTGGCGCAGCGTGCGCGCCTGGAGGTCGGCGGCGCCGCCGAACGGGTCGAGGAGGATCTGTCGGTCGGGGTCGTAGAGCAAGGCGTTGACGGTGAAGTCGCGGCGTTCCGCCGCCTCGGTGACCGTCATCTCGTTGTCGAGGGCGACGGCGAATCCGCGGTGGCCGGCTGCCACTTTGCTGTCTCGTCGGGGCACGCTGACGTCGAGGTCAGACACCTCACCGGGCTTGCTGATTTTGAGGACACCGAATTGCTGGCCGACCTCGTCGACGTGGAAGCCGTGCCGGCGGTAGGACTGAGCGAGGGTGTCGATGTCGGTGTGGTGGACTTCGATGTCGATGTCTTTGGGTGTCACGCCCAGGGCTGCGTCGCGCACTGCGCCGCCGACGATCAAGGGTGTGCCGGCGCTGCGGGCGGCGTCCAGCGCGGACTCGAGCCCGTCGGGTAGCGGCATTGTGAACGGCACCGCGGGGGTCTTGTAGATGGCGGCGGCCGCCAGCGCGGCCTGTTGCCGTTTCAGGGTTTCTACGGTGGTTAGGGATCGGTGATAGCCGGTGCGGGTGTCAGCGGAGCAGCGCCGCGGCCCGCCGGGCTCGCTGCTAGAACGGCACACCGCATTTCGCCTTTCACTCCTCGTGCCGGGCCTGCCGGCACGGTCTCAGCATCAAAGGACCGCCGGGCGGTTTCAAGAGGACCCGACTCGGCCGGAAGGGCTGGCTGCGCGCACTGGAAGTCCTCTTGAGTACGGCCCCAGTGCGCGGTGGGATGGCAGTGATGAGGGAAATACCCAGGAAAGGACGCTCACGGTGTGTCTAGCCAGTGGTGAGCCCGGTGGGCCGCGGCGCTGCTCGGGCGATACGCGGGAGAAGTATGCGACCGCCGCCTCGGTGGTGGCGCGGTTGGAGAAGTCCGCGGCGTCCCTGGGAGAGGGGATGCGGCAGCGCCGTGAACTCGACAGCCAGATGGAAATCGAAGCGGTCGGCTTCGTCACGAGCTGGTTAGAGGCGCAAGGGCTCACCGAAATTCGTGTTGATGACGAGAACGAACACCCGGGGCGGGCGTTGGGAGTGGAAGACGACGATCTCGACGTGGCAATCAGTTGGCTCCCGGCGAGTGTCATCCATAACCCGACCGCACCGGCATGGAATCCCGTTGTGCGACTGTGCGACCTCAAAGACCATCTGGCACGCACCCCGGGCAGAGCGCAACCTGGCGGTGATGATCCTGATGCTGAGCACGAGCGGTGGCTGGAAACCCGCTATGACAGTGAAATAGCGGCCGAAGAGGCTCATGAACGTGCCCGCGGCGCGGTCGACTTCGAGGACGCGTGGGATGCTGCCGACCCGGTCCATGCTGCCAGCCGGCCCCTCCGTCACGCCGAGCGCCAGGCGTACGAAGACGTCCTCGCCGACGCAATGCGCCACGGCTACAACAAATCCCGTGGCGACACCCTGGACGAGGCTGTGATCGAGCGCCGCGTCGATGAAATACTGGCCGCACAAGGGTTGACCCGCGCGGTGATCGAAGAACGGATGACCTCCGCCGCCACAGCGCTTCGCTGAAAGCTATGTGGCGTCGATGATGGTGAACCCGGCAGCGAGATAGGCCTGACGATCGGAGACCTGCTCCCCATCATCGGTCTCGTTGCAGGCGCTTTGCAGATCCCACCACTTTGCAATCGCGATGAGCGCGAAACCCCGGTCCGCGAGGCAATCTCGGAGTTGGAGATCCCCTCGGCGGCCAGCAGGACCATCCGGACGCGCTGGGCCAGACCTGCCGCCACCGTCGAGGACCGCGTCAGTGCGAAACAAGAGTTTCCAGGTCACCTTCACGCAATGTCAGAGCCGCAATTCGCATGCACAATTACCTCAAACCCACACTGTCAACTGACTTTAGACACGTGCCGCTAGCGCCCACTGAATTCGGGGCAGTAGACGTCGATTGCGATCTCGACCAGCTCGGGCAAGTCCTCACGGTTATTAGGGCCGAGCGTCGTCGCATCCACAACCTGGTAATTTTGCCAACCCTGCGCCTTCCAGCCGCACCATTGACGGGCGGCATTGATCAGCGAGACACCATTGTCGGTTGGGGTGATACCTAGGCGGTCTTGCAGCATTGCCAGGTATCGCTGGTCAGATGGCATCGCAGCGATCTCCTGCTGGCTCGGCCCCCGAAGCCACGGGCAGTAGTAGTCGACGGCAACGTCTGTGAATCGGGTCGCTTGCTGCCGTGTCCAGTCTGGGTTGTTCTCCATGACGCCCTTGACGAAGGCAAGTACGGCGTCCTTGCCCGGCGGGTAGCGCCGCGGGTTGTCCTCAGCAGCAGCGCAGACGGCGCGCGCTTGGCCGACGGTCCATTGGGGGTCCTGCTCGCTCACGGGAACACCGTAGCCACGCATTGCGGCGATGAACTCGCCGTCGACCCCTTGCAGAACGGGTGGCGTCGGGGTTGCCGGTGTTGGTCGCGGGCTGGTGGTGACGCTCGGCGGGGGTGCGGAGGTGGTCGGGCTGGTGGGCGGGCCCGGAATCGCGGGTCCGGTGATGGCTGGCGTTGATGGATTGGTAGCTGAGGGGTTTGGGTCCTGTTGGCTTACCCAGGGGCGCCACCAAGCCACAGCGGCGGCGAGGAGTCCGATGACGACCGCGCCAGCGAGGGCCGTCTTTGACGGCGTTAGTCGCTTAGAGCGCGGGTGGGCTGTCGGTTCGGCCGCTGCTTGTGCCTGTTGGGTGGGTGCTGAGGCGGAGTAGCTGCCGGAACCCGACGGGTTTAAGTCGGGCCGCGGCCGCGGTTCGGGCTGGTGGCGGGCGGCCGTGGTGGTGGCGGTGGTGAGTGCGTGGGCGAAGTCTTGGCAGCGGGGGAAGCGATCTTGGGGTTGTTTGGCCAGGGCGCGGGCGAATGCGGTGTTGAAGGGTGCCAGTTCGGCGCGCACGGTCGATGGTGGCGGGGGTGGTTCGGTGAGGTGGTGGCTGATGACGGCCACGGGGTTGGTGTCGGAGTACGGGGGGCGGCCGGTGAGGAGGTGGTAGGCGGTGGCGGCGAGGGCGTACTGGTCGGCGCGGCCGTCGATGGTGTTGCCCATGAGTTGTTCGGGGGCGGCGTAGGCGAGGGTGCCGAGGGTGAAGTTGGTGGCGGTGAGGCCAGCGGGGTCATCGAGGGGGCGGGCGATGCCGAAGTCGGCCAGGTAGGTGCGGCGGTAGCCGTCGGGATCGGGGTGGCTGAGCAGGATGTTGGCGGGTTTGACGTCGCGGTGCAGCAGTCCTTTTTTGTGGGCGTAGTCCAGGGCGCTGGCTATGGCGGCGGTGATGTCGGCGACTTCGTCGGAGGGCATGCCGGCGGGGTAGCGGCTCTGTAGGAGGCGGGCGGCGTCGGTGCCGTCGACGTACTGGGTGGAGATCCACAGTTGGTTGTCGGTTTCGCCGCGATCGTGGACGGTGACGATGTTGGGGTGTTCGAGGGCTGCGATGGAGTCGGCTTCGCGGATGAAGCGTCGGCGGAAGTCGTGATCGGTTGATATGTCTGGGCGCAGGATTTTCAGGGCTTCTTGGCGGGGGAGTCGGGGGTGTGCCGCGAGGTAGACCTCGCCCATTCCGCCGGAACCGATTTGGCGCACGATGGTGTAGCCGGCGAAGGTTTCACCAGCGTGCAGTGCCATAGCGGTTTACTGTAACCGGAGTGTTGGGGGCTGGTGCGCGGACTGTCAGGGCGTGGTTGTATCCGGGATGGCCGCCACTGCAGCGCCCGTGCTGGGGACGTGCCCGGTAGAGGGGAGTGTTGCGCCGCGTTGACCGCCTAACCTGCCACAATCACGCGGTGAGCATCACTGAGATTGCGGGGTACCGCGTCATCCGCCAGCTCGGTGCTGGGGGGATGGGGCAGGTGTTCCTGGTGCAGCACCCGCGTCTGCCCCGCCAGGACGCACTCAAACTCCTCGATGCTGGGGTCTCCCGCAATGACGATTTCAAGGCGCGGTTCCTGCGGGAGGCCGATCTACTCGCCCAGCTGAGCCACCCGAACATCGTCACGTTGTATGACCGGGGTGAGTTTGAGGGCCGGCTGTGGATCACGATGGAGTATGTCGACGGCACGGATGCGTCGGAGTTACTCAAGGCCGGCGACCCCGTTGATGCCGGCCTTGCGCTCTCATTAGTGGCTGCTGCTGGTGCGGCTCTGGACTATGCGTGGCGCAAGCAGCGGATCACCCATCGTGATGTGAAGCCCGCGAACATTTTGGTCGGCATCGAGGAGATTGATGGTGTCTCGCAGATCGAGTCGGTGAAGCTCGCGGACTTTGGTATCGCGAAGGCGGCCGGTGAGTCGACATCGTTGACATCGACGGGGATGACGATCGGGACGATGCAGTACATCTCGCCGGAGGCGATCGAGGGTGAGGTGGTCGACAACCGCTCGGACATCTACTCGTTGGGCTGCACCGCGTTCCATCTTCTTACCGGGCAGCCTCCGTTCACGGGGGCCACGATCGCCTCGACGATGTCCGCGCATCTGACCAAGCCGGTGCCCTCCATCAGCTCGGTCAACGAGCATCTGCCGGAGAAGACTGACGCAGTCTTTGCGCGGGTGTTGGCGAAGAATCCCGACGACCGGTATCAGTCCTGCGCGGAGTTTGTCACTGCGTTGCAGGAGGCGGTCGGGGGCGGGGAGGTGCGTTATCCGGCGTCTGCGCCGACTCTGGCCGCGGCGACGTCGCCGAAGCGAGGCGCGGTGGACCCGGATGCGGCGACGCAGTTAGGCAAGGGCGAGGCGACGACACCACCGGCCCAGCGGAAGTCCCGCGCGGTTCCGATCCTCGGGTCGGCCGTGGGAGTCCTCGCCGCCGTTGCGGCGGTGCTCGGTGTGTACGCGACTCGTGGTGGGAATGGAGACACGACGACCACGGACACCCCGACCACGGCGTCGTCGGCACCCCCGTCACTGTCGACCACGTCAAGCCGCCCGACTCCACCCGTGGGCTCCGCGAGCACTCAGCTGCCGATCACCCAAACCAGCCCACCACTATCGACGTCATTGACACCGCGAGCTGCCGCGACAGGCTGTAGCAGTCAGTCACTGCTGCCCGTGCTGCTCGCTACCGGCAGAATCAGGAATGTCGTTCTGGCTCAACCCACTTGCGTCGGTGACTGGGCAATGGCTCAGACCGTCGACGTCGACACCGCTGGGCCGCCCTCCCAGCCTGCAGCCGTACTGTTTCACCGTGTCAACGGCACCTGGCAATACGTGGAATTGGGCAGCAGTTGGGACTGCGTGGTGGAAAACGGAGTTCCACCGGAAGCTGCAGCAATGTTTCCTGCCTGCCACCAAGCCCGGAAGGTGGTTCCCACAACGGTTGCGGCAGCTCCCGCGCCGTACGAGGGCCTGCCCTGCACCCCAGCCGAATACAGTCAGGAGACGGCTGACGGCACGCTGTACTGCAGTGCGCTGACAGGTGCCTGGAGGGACAAGACCCATCAGTCTCGCCCGGCAGTGCAAGTAGGTGCGGCATGCGCCGAGCCCGGGGCACGTGCCCGCGTCGAATACACCGACGGTCTCGCGACGTGCAAGGCCGACCTGAATGGCAACCTGGTTTGGAACTGGTGAGCGTGCCGGTTCAGCGCTCCTGAACCCCGCTGAGGCTTTGACAAGGTCCCCCCGCGGTGTTGCGCCGCGCCGCGGGTTTGTGGTGGGGCGTGTGCTGGTGGGGTTCGGGGGAGGATGTGGGGTGTGTGTGGTGCGCTCGAGTTGTGTGGCGTCCAGGTGGGCAGCTCGGTGAGGCCCGGGTGGTGGTCGGTGGTGGTGTGTTTGGCCGGCCGCCGGCGGGTGTGGTGAGTGGGGTGGGTTCGGCTGCGCGCAGCGCCGTGGCGGTCGGCGTCAGCCGGCCTGGGGGGTTGGCGCCGCAGGCACAACCCCACTACTACTCAAATAGGGAAAACCCAGCAAACACATATGCGCATACCGGCGGGGAGGCGCAGCCTCAACGCCGACACCCCCACATACGAAAAGCGTTGCAATACAACACAACTCGACACACTCGTAAACCGTTGGGCGAAGCCCAAACTCACACAACCACATCGTAAACCGTTGCAGCACAACCACACTCGACCACGCTCATAGGCCGGCAACGCCGGCCAACCCAGCCGCGGGGCGCAGCCCCGTCCCCGTCCCCGGCGAAGCCGGG
>SXGT01427418.1_pt1 | contig 90427 bp, 72 predicted proteins | sample 3176221 | NCBI WGS metagenome assembly SXGT01 (sample SAMN11356862, study PRJNA531348) | freshwater metagenome | isolation source: freshwater sample F1-120 | place: China: Fuxian Lake, Yuxi | collected 2017-12-25 | reverse complement strand
TCTTTCGTTCAGATTGATTTTACCAAACGTATTTTTTGAGGATACGCTTTGTAAACTGGACCAATCATTCTATGAATTGTATTTATTACTCTGCCATTATTTTTTGTAGGATTCATTCTTAAATTTCCCAATATCACATACTTAACATTTTGTTTTTTCCAATTCATTAAAACAGTATCTGCATTCATTGATGTAGTTACAAACTGTCCTACAAATTTTTTACCTCCGCTATATAAAAACGACATAGAAGGTTTACGGGATAAAACTTGCGCACTATCAGGTAAACTATCAGCACAATATTTGCTCATTTCTAAAAAATTCTGCCAATCAGGTGTATAGGCAGCTGTTTTGGCGTTTTCTTTTACTTTGTTGACAGAACAAAATACATTCCACACCAACATTCCACTTACAAAAAGAATAAAAATTGTTTGCATTCCGGAATATTTTTTTGCCAACATGTACATCCAATAAAACAGCAGTAAAAAAATAAATGGCATTACAATTATAATTAATCTGTCCTGCATATTTTGTGCTTGAATACCAAAAAATATTCCTCCGCATAATATCACAACATATATTGCAGAGAAAAACATGAATTTATTTTTTTTGTATCCTAAAAAAGTACAAACAAGAATATACATCGATGTTAGAAAAGCGAAAAACGGAACAAAACTGGTTATATCGTATTTATCAGGCCTTAAATGCATAATACGATAAATATGCAGTGAAAAATAAGTGTTGCAATTATTAAAAAATCTAGTGAGCATTCCGCCAAAATTTTCATACCCTAATTCTGGTTTATACAATTCCTTTCTTAAAATCATTTCAAACTGATCAGAATTGGAAGCTCCATACATTGCTGTGGTAATGTATTGGTATATCAAACGGATAATTACAAATGCTACCAATGCAAACACAACTTGTTTGTAATTTTTTTTCAAAACAAAATAAATTACCACCGCTACAATAGCAACAATGGCAACACTTTTAGAAATGCTCAACAAAACAAATAGTAGTCCAAATAAAATCCATTTTAAATAGTTTTCTTTCAAGCTTGAAATAAAATTTTGTTCCGGTTTTATAGCATCAATAATCTTAAAAACAATATAAAAACTGATAGCTTGAATAAAAAGAAAAAATGTTTCTGTAAATGTTTGGCTGGAATAATATTGAATGAAAGAGTTAACAGAAATAAAAGAAATTAATCCGAATAACACAGTATAAGGAATTCGTTTTACAAATGCTTTATAGGTAAACCAAACAAATCCGAACTGACAAACCACCGAAAATATTTTTAGGGCAATTACATTTAATCCAAACAATTTTACAACAATGGATAAAAAAATTGGGTACCCAGGTCCTTGGAAATAAGGGAACTTCCCATCGTGAAGCAAGGACCACGCTCTCTCTATATAAGAAGAATCATCCCCACCATCCGACACTTTAGAATCAAACAAAATATAAGAAAACAACGTAGAAATTATAAGAAAAGAATAAAAAACTTTTGAATGATGCTTCCCAAACCAGGATTCTATCTTATCAAAAAGATCGGATTTACGACCAATTGCAGATGCGGTGCTTTTAGTTGTTGCCTGTGATTTGACTTGTTGTTTTTCTTTTTTAGACATAGTATTATTGCCTTTTTAACAAGCTAAAATTAATTAAAAAACAGATATATCAAAATAATACAATGATTGCAGCGTTTTGTGTTGTCCCGTTCACAGATAAGCCTTACTTTTACTCTATAATTATACATTTATGTTAGAAAATACCGGCCGGACCGAATTAAGCAGTTTAGGTGAATTTGGATTGATTAAACACCTCACTCAATTCATTGAAATTAAAAACGAAAGTACTATCAAAGGCATTGGCGATGATGCTGCGGTTATTGACTATAAAAACAAACAAACCGTTGTTTCTACTGATATGCTTGTGGAAGGTGTTCATTTTGATTTAGCTTATATGCCGCTTAAACATTTAGGCTTCAAATCTGTTTCCATAAATCTTTCGGATATATATGCAATGAATGCTATACCAAAGCAAATTACCATTTCATTAGCTATATCAAATCGTTTTTCAGTTGAAGCATTAGAAGAATTGTATGCAGGATTTATGATGGCATGCAAAAAACACAATGTTGATATTATTGGTGGTGATACAACTTCTTCTAAATCCGGATTAGTTATTAGTATTACTGCTATTGGCGAAGCGGAAAGCGATGATATTGTATACAGAAATACTGCAAAAGAAGGAGATTTACTTTGTGTAACAGGAGATTTGGGTGCTGCTTATGTTGGTTTACAGTTACTGGAAAGAGAAAAGAAAATTTTCATGGAATCACCGGGCGTTCAACCTGATTTAGAAGGAAATGATTACATCTTAGAACGTCAACTTAAACCGGAAGCAAGAAAAGATATTCCTCTGCTGTTAAAAAAATTAGAAGTAAAGCCAACAGCTATGATAGATATTTCGGATGGATTAGCTTCTGAAATTTTACATATCACCACACAATCACTAGTAGGATGTAATTTATACGAAGAAAAAATTCCAATTGACCCTTCTACATATAATATGGCCCGGGAATTTAATCTAGACCCAACTGTGTGTGCATTAAGCGGTGGTGAAGATTATGAATTACTTTTTACAATTGATCAGGCAGATTTTCCAAAAGTAAAAGCAAATCCTGATATAACCGTAATTGGTCATTTAACGAATAGCAAAGAAGGAGTTAATTTAATTTCAAAAGCCGGAACGTCTATTCCATTAACGGCACAAGGATGGGATTCGTTTTTGAAAAAATAGAACTTTATTGTTGATGAAAGTAAAACATTTATTTCTTCACTTTTTTCTTTTCCTCACTATAAATAGTGCGGCTCAATCTACTTTTTTTAGAAATTACTCGGTTGAAGATGGTTTACCGTTCATCAATGTTTCTACTATTTTTCAAGATAGTAAAGGAAATTTATGGAGTGGTGGTTATGGCGGTCTCAGCAAGTTTGATGGTATCTCATTTACAAATTTCGCTACTAAAGAAGGTCTTTTAAATCACTTTGTAACTTCTATTTCTGAAGACAACCAAGGAAATTTATGGATTGGAACTATCAGTGGAGTTAATAAATACGATTCTAAAACATTTACTGGATATACAACAAAAAACGGACTCATCAACAATGCGATAACCACATCATTAAAAGATTCAAAAGGAAATATTTGGTTTGGTACAGAAAAAGGAATCAGCAAATTAACAGAAGGAACATTCATTAATTTTTCAACAAAAGATGGATTGGTTGGAAACTTTATTAAGTGTTTGTTTCAGGACAGAGAAGGTAAAATATGGATTGGAACAACTGATGGAATAAGCATTTTTAATGGTAAAACCTTTACTCCTGTTACTACAGCAAATGGACTCCTTTCAAATTCTATCACATCAATTACTCAAGATAAAGAAAATAATTTTTGGATTGGAACTTCCAATGGTATATGCAAAATTAGTAGCAATAATATTTTCACTTCTTATACTACTGAGCAAGGATTAGTTGACAATAATGTTACTGCCGTTTTATGCGATTATAAAAATATAGTATGGGTTGGAACAGGAAAAGGACTGATGAAATTTGTTGATGGAAAGTTTACCCGGTATTCGATAAAAAGAGACCAGAATAGCAATTTAGTAAGTTTCCTATATGAAGATTTTGAGCACAACTTATGGATAGGAACTTATTCGGGATTGTTTAAATATCGGGGAAATCCATTCACCAGCTACGGAATACATGATGGATTAACGAGCAATTTTATTTTTGGAATAACCCGCGATTCAAAAAATAATCTTTGGGTGGGCTCTCAAGGCGGTGGATTATATTTATACGAAGATGGATATTTTTCACAATATAATAATGAAAATGGGCTGGATGCAAATGCTGTAAACATGATCTATGAATACAGTCCGGGTACATTATGGTTAGGAACGGATAAAGGTTTAACGATTTACGATGGCAAAAAATTTACTAGGCAACAAAATGATACTTCCTCTGCTTGGAAAGAGGTTATCAATGCTATTTATAAAGATTCAAAAAATAATATATGGTTAGGAAGCAAGGGTAAAATTTTTAAGTATGATGGAGTAAAATTCACTTACTATCCTCTGATTGGATTATCAGATAAGTGTGATGTTTGGACATTTGTAGAAGACAAAAAAGGAACTATTTGGGCTGGAAGTTATTTAGGAGGGTTGTTTAAATTGGATGGGAATACTTTTCATGAATGCAGTAAACAATTAGGTTTAAAAAACGACACCTACTTAACTTCATTAATTGATACTGAAGGAAATTTATACTTTGGGGCACTTGATGGATTGTGGATGATAAATCCAAACAGCTTAGATAAACAACCGACAAATTTTAGTGAAAAAGATGGAATGAGCTCCGATCTTGTGTATTCACTTACTTTTGGCTCATCTCAAAATGAAATTTGGGTTGGTACAAATCAGGGAATAAATAAACTTGATATTGCTGATTACAAAAAGAATGGGATAAAAAATATTATTCCATTTGGAAAACAAGAAGGATTTTCTGGTGTTGAGTGTAATAGCAATGGAACATTTGTCGACAAAGATGGCGCTATTTGGTTTGGTACCGTATATGGTGTTATTAAATACGACCCAAATGAATACATTCCAAATCCATATGAATCACGGATAAGTATTTCGAAGTATCGCTTGTTTTATAAGGATACTGTTTTTACAAACAACATGCATTTGAATTATGATGACAACAGTATTACTTTTAATTTTTCAGGAATTTGTTTAACCAATCCTTCTAAAGTAAAATATTCACATATTCTTGAAGAATTTGAAAGCAACTGGTCTCCTCCATCAAAAGATCGGTTTACAACTTATTCAAACTTACCTCCAGGCACTTATACTTTTAAAGTAATTAGTTCGAACAACGAAGGTGTTTGGAATAAAATTCCTGCAACCTTTACTTTTACTATTGACCGTCCATTTTGGAAAACCTGGGCTTTTATAATTTTGAGCTCTTCCTTTTTTATTTTAGCCTTAATTTTCTCTATTCGCTTCCGTATCAGAAGAATTAAAAATCGTGAAAAACGCAAGACAGAACTCAATAAAAAAATTGCAAACATTGAGTCCCAAGCTTTACGCGCTCAAATGAATCCGCATTTTATTTTTAATACATTAAGTTCTATACAGCATTATATTTCCAATAACGATACGGATGCTGCTTTAAAATATTTATCAAAGTTCGCAAAGTTGATGCGTAAAATAATGGATAACTCTAAACAGCAAATGATTTCTGTTGCAGAAGAATTAAATGCATTGGAATTATATCTTGAACTAGAAACAATGCGTTTTGATAAAAAATTCGTTTACACGATTACGATAGATAAAGAAATAGATCAAACATATGACCGTATTCCTTCTATGTTGATTCAGCCATATGTTGAAAATGCAATTATTCATGGATTACTTCCCCTTGAAGCAAACGGAAAAATATCCATCACCATGGATAAACAAAATGATACCATTTTATGTATCATTGAAGACAATGGAATAGGAAGAGAAAAATCAAAAGAATTTAAAAAGAACAGAGTGCAACAACATAAGTCGATGGGAATGAGTATTACTAAAGAGCGATTGGACATTTTAAATTCCAGTCTAAATAGTAATATTAATGCAGAGATCATTGATATATTTGAAAACGGGAAAGCTTCAGGAACAAAAGTCAGATTAATTATTCCTTTGGACGCAACCGATAATTAAAAGCAGAGAAAGAAAGTAAAATGTCGAATAATAATTAATATATTCGTAGTATATGATAAAGGCTATAATAGTAGATGATGAATTAGGCGCACGCGAATCATTATCTAAAATGATTGAAAAAAATTGCAAACAAATTGAAGTAATTGCAAAAGTAGATTCAATGTTAAGTGCATTTGAAGCAATTACCAACAAAGAACCTGATTTGGTTTTTTTAGACATTGAAATGCCCAATGGAAATGCCTTTGATTTATTAGAGAAATTCAAAAAAATCAATTTCAATATTATTTTCACAACAGCCTATGATCATTATGCAATTAAAGCCATAAAATTCAGCGCTGTAGATTATATTTTAAAACCTATTGACCCGGAGGAGCTAATTACTGCAGTAAAACGTTTTGAAAATCAATCAGGACAAAAAAACACACTAGACAAACAATTTAAAACACTCTTATCTAACGCCAGACCCGAAAACAAACTTAAAAAAGTAGGCATTCCTGATGGTGATGGTTTGATATTTATTAACCTTTCTGATATCGTACGCTGCGATTCAGATGGAAATTACACCTTTTTTATCCTTACCAATGGCAAAAAAATAATTGCCTCCCGTACTTTAGGGGAATATGAGCAAATGTTTGCCGATGACAACTTTTTCCGCGTCCACCGCTCCCATTTAATCAACCTGGAGCACGTAAAAAAGTACATAAAAGGAGAAGGCGGATACGTTGTAATGAGCGACAATTCACAGGTGGAAGTTTCAAGAAGGAATAAGACCGATTTTCTGGAAAAACTCTCCCATTTATAGCCGTTTATCCCCTCGTACCAAATCGCTCACAATCCCTAAAACACCTAATTTCATTGAATTACACCCATTTATCACAAAAACACCTAAATCCGGTTCCACCACTTAAATTCTAATTCCTACCATTAAATAAGTGAACCTGCCATTTACTCATTATGGGTATACTTATGCCTTTTTGTGTCGTAATATTGGTCAGAAGTTCATTCAATTATTGATCAAATAAACAAGAGCAGGTGTAGGGAGGTTTGTAACAAAATTAATTGGCACATGGGGATGTTGTTTTATTAATTGGCAAACCGACCACACCTTACTTAAAAGAAAATAATCCGAAAAGCGGAAAAACATATAAATAAGAAATTTAAAATTTTAATAAGATGGCAACAGAACTACTCGAATTTAACAACTTAATTTCAAAAGCCATGAACAGAAAAACATCAACCCGACACGGTCATAATTACCACCAAGAGGGTATCGGAACCGTAACCATTTTGTTAGCGATCGCTACAGTAGCAATTATATTCTTTAGCATCTATAACGCATTCTAGTATTTCATTTTTGTTTGTTTAGTTTAGTTTAGACCCCCGAGAGCGGTACCTTTGAGAGCAGGTGCCGCTCTCACTTTTTATAAGAATTCTACTTCATTCCCGCAGTTTCTTCTACAATCACTCTGAATGGCACTCTTTGCACTTTACTTTCCGTCCAAGAGATAAAATCAAAATATTCAAATGCTGCCCGTTCAAACGAATCTGCTTTTAAATCAACCAATGCATTTTTTAATTCTTTATAATATTTATTTTGCTCTTCTCTTTTAGTAGTCTTTAAAATTTTACCGATAAACTCCATTATCACCGTTTCAAATTTATAAACCCTGTTACGTGAACTCAAATAACGATGAACACTCTTAAACGCATGTGGAACAAAATCATCATGTTTTAACTCTATATGAATAATCAAACTCATAATTTGAGCAAAACAATAAATATTTTCGCTCTCTTCAAAGTTCGGGCTGTTCAACAATTTATTAATCCACTTTAGTGCCTGGGTATATTTTTCTGCACCAAAAAACATGGCCGACATGTTAAAATAGAAATACGCTTCACGCAACTTGGTAAACTTTCCCGGATATTTTGCCAACTTCTCCTCTATTTTCGGAGCCAACTCCAATCCTTTTTCAAATTCCCCGGTTTGCATGTAAATCGACAACTCAATACTTGTTGCGCTCGAAAAAAGTTTCACTTCCAAATCTTCATTCTTGCCATTTTCAAATTGTACCAGTGAAGAGCGTAGCTTTTTTAAACTTGCATATACTTCTTTGTATTTCTTTAACTGACTTCCAACATAAATTTCATTTGTCAGAACAGAAAAATAAATATTCGGTTCTTCTTTAAAAATATCCGGATGGTCTTCAATTAACTGAACGTTTTTTACTAAATTTTCGTGACTCTTTTTATAATCACCAATTCCAAAATAATAAGCACTATAAATATGATAAAAAAGATAACGCGTTTCTGTAGACAAAGCTTTGTCTTCACCTTTTAACAAAGTATTATCAATAATTTTTTTAAACTTCAATAATTCCTCATCGTTCCGAACTTTTCCTTGCTTATTTAATATGGAGAAAAAGCGACTTTTAATATTCCAATAATCGTTAAAGTTTTTAATTTTTTCACCAATTAAATCATCCGCTTCTAACATCAACAAAATATCGGCATCTTTTTTACCCGCATAATTTTCGGTTTCCATTAATTTTTTCTCCCACAAACTAATCTCTAATAAGGAAGAGTGTCTCTCATAACGAGTTGCCACTTTTTTTGTACTAGAAAGCATTTTTGCACATTGCTCATACAAAGTTTTTTTATACAAAATTTCAGCACAATGTAAATCACGTTTTAATTGAGCATCAATGGAGCTGGCAGAATGGAAAGCGGTTAAACTATTTAATACGGTATCATACAAACGAGCTTTTGTAATCGAAAATTTATTGACGAATGCTTCTTTTTTAAATTGTTTTATAAGTGCATCTTCATCATACTCCTTTTGTTTATCAATTGCCTCAAACAATATTGCATAATTGTTTTTTTCTCCCAGTGTATGACGAGAAGCATATAAACTAAAATACCTTTTCTCGGATTTATTGAGTGATTTTATCAATTTAAACAAATGGTCTGATGGAGTGTTTGACATGTATATTTTTGAGATATTTTGTTTTATTCCTTTAGCCTGTTATTTGGCACTTAATTAAGCAGCAATTTTGAAATCGTTCCACACGACAATCCATTATTATCTTTATTTATAGCACTTATATAGAATTTACACAGCAAACATGTAACTAAATTACTTATTATTTATTAGATATCATAGTGTATTTGCAATTATTTACTAAAAAATGAGTGATTTAGACATGTATAAATATAATAAAAGTTGAAAAAATGCTTCATATGTATAATTATAAACCAATAAATTCAATTATATCAATTATTACAAGCAAATATGCTAATTTTTGACATGTATATAATTGGCTCAATATGCTAAATGAAGGGCGTTTTTATGATGTAGGTTTGTATCAGTTAAATGCTTTGGCTCGGCTTGTTGCATGAAACATGGGGATGTTGTTCGGCAACAAGCTAAGCTAGGGCAAATTTAAAAAGACAAATAATAATAAGCTCACAATTACGTTTGAAATGTTGCCGTTTACAAATCAAATTCAACCACTAAATAGTTAAGCAATAAAAATCGGACAATAAAAATTAAATTCACGTATCAAACAAAAAAACATTCCCCATAAAATTAAAATAACAAAACTGAACGAGTAAGAATAAAATAGGTATTAGCCCTAATTTATTAGCATACTATACGAAGATATTGTTTGAACTAGTACAATCTATATTATTTAATTTTTCAATTAAAAATAAATCAAATGACATTTGTAAAAGCTTACCAGCATAAATAATCATCCCTGGTTTTTTAAAAACTACTCTTATGAAAAAATACATCCTACTTTTCACGCTTTACTCAGTTGTATTAAATTCATTTTCTCAACAAAATTGGCTTCAAGGTGCTGGAGGAAATGCAAATGATGAAGCACTAGCAATAACACACGACCAATATGGGAATGTTTATTCAACAGGATATTTTAGTCAGGCAGCACGTTTCGATAATATTATTATTCCATCATCAGGAATGAGCGATATATTTGTTGCCAAGCAAGATTCTCTAGGAACTTATTTATGGGTGGTAAATGCCGGTGGAATTCAAGATGAAAAGGCTACTGGAATTACTGTTAATGCTGCCGGTGAAATATTTATTACTGGCGTTTTCAGAGGAATATCACCTTTTGGAGCAACTACATTAACATCTGTGAGCGGATCGCAAGATATATTTATCGCAAAACTCGACAACAGCGGAAATTTTATTTGGGCAAAAGGATACGGAGGAGCTGACACCGACTTAACCACAGACATAGCCGTTGATGCAAGTGGAAATATAACTGCAGTAGGAGAATTTAAAGGAACTTCCAGTTTTGGAGGATATACATTTACTTCTGTAAACTATCCTTTATCTATGCCATCAAGCGGAGGACTTCCTTCTTATGATGCACTTATTTTTAAAACAAATTCTATTGGAACTGTTATTTGGGCAAAACAAGGTGCTGCAAATTATGATGACAGAATTTTAAAAGTTGAATTGGATGCATTGGCAAATATATTTGTTTGTGGACAATTTTCTGACACCCTTACTTTTACAGGAACCTATAATAATAATGCTTTCAATGCAGGACTTGTTATGAAAATTGATAGTACTGGAAATGAAATTTGGTTCAGAAGATTAATCTCTTCTCAATTTATGATGTATGATATGAAAGTTGAAGGAACTAACATTTGGTTAACTGGAGATTTTCAAGGAACATTAGTTTATGTTGGAACTCCTAATAATTATGTTACAAACTCATTTCCTTATAAATCATTCGCAATAAAAGCTCAAACTTCTTACGGAAATTTTTTAGCAGGAACCAGTGAAGGAAGTGAAAATGCATTGTCATCAAGAGGAATAACTATAGATGAACAAAACAACATTTTCACTACTGGGTATTTCAAATGTTCACTTACTTCTTTTTCAAACATTCATGGAAACGGAATTTTTAATAGTGTTGGATTCAGAGATGTTTATTTAATAAAATATGACAGTTTATTAAATAGAGTTTGGGAGAAACAATATGGCGGAATTGGAGATGATTATCCAACATCACTAAGTATCTTTTTTACAAATCAACCCGTTTTTTCTGGTAGCTACACTAAAAATTTTAATACTCCTAACGGTTTTAATTTTGTTAGTCACGTAAATAATTTAAGCACGAGCAACTCTAATTTCGGCTCAGTAATATGCGGCAACGGATTATACGGAAGTTTCATCACACAAAAAGGTTGGGGAAATAAAGACATTTTAATTTCTAGACCAGTAAATACAAATTCTCCCTTATACGATTATTTTCAAAGAATTAGTGGAACATGTTCTTTAGATACACTCATGCCTTCCAGATATCCAATGGGCGACACCATTTCGGGATGCGACAAAGTTAACATGATGATAGCAACTCCCACAACAAAAGATAGTTTACAAGCACCGGACTGGGAATACAATTGGTCTAATGGATCAACGCTTGATACAGCAGTTTTTTTAACATCTGGGTGGCAATACATTAGTTATGGTTATGTTGATGAATGCAGAAAATTTGTTGACTCGTTTTATGTTCAAATTTATGCAACTCCTCCAGTACCATTAATAACGGCATACAATGCATTGATGATGCCTGCAATTCCATATGGATCATGTTTAAATAAAGCAACAATTCTATTGGGCGATACTGCAACATTTGTTGCTTCTAACATTCCTGCAGGGTATTCATTTCTGTGGACACTTCCTGGCGGTGGAACAAGCACCAGCGATACAATATACGCATCTACTGCTGGCGTATATTCACTTATATCAACTAGTCCTGGTGGATTATGTAACAATTATAATTGTGTTGAACTTTCAATTTGGACAACGGGCTCAGGTGGATGCACCCTTCCAACATATACTCCAGCAATCGTTTTTACTAATAGTGTTTTTAATGCAACCGATACAGTTACTGTTTGCAAACTTGATTTATTTGAAATGCAATTAGTTGACCCAGCATTATTTGCAGCTGGATTACCAACTCCACTTAACACTTTTGTAAGCTGGAGTATTGTGGGTGGATATAATTTTTTTCCATACTTATCTTTCCCAACAACTTTTGGATCTCATGTACAAAACTTTCAAGCTCTATATAGTGGAAATTGTACAGCTACAGCAACTATTTTAGATCCTATATCTGGAGCTGTGTTCGGTTCTGTTTCTCGAAATTTTTATTTAGATGTTCATGAAGCTCCTCCAAACAACCCTCTAATTAGTGGTGCTAATTATTTCTGTCCTGGCGATACAGTAATATTAACCGCTAGTGGTGGCGATAATTATTCTTGGACTGGACCAGGAGTTTTACAAGTTAATTCTCCAACAAACGATACGGCTCTTGTTAATCTTTTAGGAACATATTTTTTAAATTCAATGACAATTGATACTGTTTTGGGTTGTACAAGTTATGCATCTACTCAATTTAATTTGGCATCAATGCCTGCGCCACTGGTAACAATGACACCATTAAACGGAACTATTTGTCCTTTCGATTCTGTTTTACTTAGTGCTGAAGTTGGAGGGAGCAGTTATGTTTGGTATGGACCCACTGGGATAGCAATTTCAACAACTCAAGATATTTGGGTAAGCACTCCTGGAATTTATTATTACACATTTATTTCTTCAACGGGTTGCGCACTTGTTTCAGAAATGGTTGAAGTAAAAGAATACAGCACTCCTTACTTAGATGCTGCACCCGGAACTAGTATTTGTGCTATGGGTTCAGTAATCATTAGTTTGCAAACAAATGAAAGCTCATTAATAAATTGGGCAACTCCATTTAGTGGAAGTGCATTGACCCAAACAGTTACTTCTCCTGGAACGTATTCTGTAAGTGTTAATTCATGTGGCATCACAACTGTTGCAAACATTACTATCACAAGCGGATCAGGAACTCCTGTTGATATTATCTATTGGGGAAATGATACAATTTGTCCGCAAGACACAGTTGTATTATTAGGAACAAATGGTTACACCGATTACACTTGGTTCCCTTCAATGGAATTAGGTCAAGTGTATACAACAACCGGACCTGGAACTTATTTTTTACAAGCAACGAACATGGAAGGATGTTTAAGCAGTGATAGCATCACAATTTATTCTTATCCTCCAACTGATCCACCAACTGCAAGTGACACAACTGTTTGTCCTGGAACTTCTTTAACACTCAATGCTTCAGGAACTGGAACAATATCTTGGTACGATGATTTGTTTTCTGGTACTTTAATTTCTACTGGAAATTCTTTGGGAATAACCATGGGACAAAATGATAGCACGTTTTATATTTCCAATTTTACTGGAACTTGTCCAAGTGTTCTTGTTCCTGTTGATGTATTTATTTTTAATGGTTCTCAAAGACCAACTATTTTAGGTACAAATCATTTATGTGCTGGTGATACCTTACAATTAGAAGTTGACAATCCTCAAGTAGGAATAATTTATACTTGGAACGGACCAGGACTTACACCTTTTGATTCTACAAATTTATCTGTGTATCCAATTACTCCATCTTTAGCTGGCACATATTGGGTAATAGCTTACAACGGAATGTGCACAAGTCTTTCAGATAGCATTACTGTTTTAGTTAACGATCCATCTTTGCAAAATTTTTCTAGCAGTAGTTTTACAATTTGTCAATACGATTCAATAGCACTTTTAACGGATACGCTTATAGGCTCGTATTTATGGAATGATGGAAGTATAGAAACAAGTAATTATGTTTCACAAGCAGGAACATATTATTACACTTACACCGATTCAATTGGATGTGTTGCTTATTCGGATACAACAAATTTAATTGTGTTATCTGCTCCAATTCTAAATCCAATTTCTGATACTGCTGTTTGTGCAACAACTCCATTAAATTTTGTTGCTACAACTGATTCAAGTTTAATTGTTAACTGGTATGATGACGAACATAATTTTTTGACTTCTGGATATTCTTATTCAATAAGTTCTGCATTAACTGCAACAACATTAATAGTTGAAGTAACGGATACAAACGGATGTACAAGTCTTGCAGACACAATTACAATTTCTATTATTCCACCTATTGCTTCACCATTAACAAGTGTGAGTGATAGCTTATGTGTTGGAAATACTTTAAATCTTTTAGCAACAAATTTAGTAGGTTACACTTATTACTGGACAGGACCAGGAGGATTTACTTCCAGTTTAGTTTCACCAAGTATTTCTCCAATAACAACAAGCAACAGCGGAACATATTCATTAGTTATAGTAAATGGATATTGCGTGAGCGATACCGGAAGTTTTGATATTGAAGTCGTAAGTCCTCCAACATTAACTAGCAGTGCTGATGTAACTATCTGTGCAGGTGATACGGCAACTCTAAGTGCAACAAGTAGTATTGGTTCTTTAGTTTGGAATAATGGATACACTTCCTCAACAATATTTGTAACTCCAATATCCAGCACATTGTATTTTGTTCAAACATCAAATATGTGCGGAACAGCTTCTGATAGTATTACGGTTTACGTAAATCCATTACCTTATGTAGATGCTGGTACGGATTTCACATTATTACTAGGAGAATCAGGACAATTAAATGGTAGCGGAGCTGGTACTTTTTTATGGACACCATCTACTGTTTTAAGTTGCAATAATTGTAATGATCCAACATTTACTATTACTCAATCGCAATATTTTTATTTGACTATAACTGATAGATATGGTTGTGTGAATTCTGATAGTGTGCTAGTTTCTATAAGTGACGAAAGTTCAGTGTTTATCCCAAATGCATTTACACCAAACAACGATGGATTGAATGATGCGTTTATAGTAAAAGGCGATGACATTGAATCGGTTCAAATGTTAATTTTTAATCGTTGGGGAGATGAAATATTTCAATCTAACGACAAAAATGTAGGCTGGAATGGAATCTACAAAAGCAGACTGGTTGAACCGCTAGTTTATGTTTATAAAATAAAAGTAACAATGACAAATGGTGAAGAAAATAAATATGTTGGGACAGTAACATTAGTGAAATAACGGCTACCTATTGAATTTACAAGATGGTAACAATTCCGTAACCAAGCGATTTATTAAACAATAATCTTTATGAAATAGATAGTCGGTTTGGTAGCTAAAAACACCAAATTCGTCTAATCTTTGGAACATATTCCCTGTATCTGTTGTATAACTAAGCCTATGACAACAGCTACATTGGATATGATTTCATCCGTAAATAATACTACTCTGGAACTTAATTACTTGTGTAAAACAACACAAGTAACCTATTCAATAGCTGATTTTGGAGGAAATGTGATGAAACGAGGTGAATACAGTTGTCTTAAAAACAATAAACTTCTTATAGAAGAATTACCGAAGGGAACTTATACGCTTTGTATAATTGATGGTGATCAGCTTTGTAAATCGCGTTTTCAAAAAAATTAATTGAATTGATTTCGATACGTTCGTGTCGCAAATAATTCCAACTCTTTTAGTGTTTCTTTGGGTGCTTCATAAAAACTCATGTGCCCTGAATTTTCCAACATCAATACCGATGGATATTTACACAATGCCATTTGAGGATACATTGTTTCGAAATTAATTACTCCATCTTTTTTCCCGATAATAAATAAAATAGGAAATTCTGCAAATTTTAAAATCAAATCACGGCTCTTTCTTTCTTTCATTCCTTCCAGACTATTAATAATAGACTGCTGGGAAATTTTTACAGCTATCTTTTTTACTTTCTCTACTTCATTCGGAATTTTAGAAAGATTTTCTTCGGCAAACAAAGAAGTTACCACCTCAGCAACATAATGCTTGTGTTCCTTTTTTACCAAACGAATAACTTTATCGCGTTCCTTTTTCTTTTCTTCGGAATCGGCATAAGATGTAGAATTAAACAAACATATTCCACTTACATTTTCGGGATACAATTCTGCAAAAGTTAAAGCAACGTATCCACCCATGGAATGACCGGTAATAATATAACGCCTCACTCCTACTTTGTCCAAAACTGCTTTTACACTTTGCGCCAATAGTTCCATACTGTGATAATAGCCAATAGAAGGTGTTTGACCATGTCCTGGCAAGTCAACAGTAATAACTCGAAATTTTTTGGAAAGTTTTTTTACGAATTCGCTCCACACTTCATGTGAACCCAAAAATCCATGTATCAAAACCAATACCCGGCCTTTGCCTGAGTCGGTATAATGTACTTTTGATTTTTTAAATTCTGCAAAACTCATTTTTCGAATACGTCTAGTCTTCGACTCCGCTCAGACTGACGAGGCGTCACACTGAGCGGAGTCGAAGTGTGAGAAATATATTTAGAAGATTAATTCATCAACGATTCTATCTCTTCAGCTTCCAAGGGAATATTTTTCATCAAATCATCAGGACCGTTTGCAGTAACTAAAATGTCGTTTTCTAAACGGATTCCTAAATTTTCTTCAGGAATATATATTCCAGGCTCACATGTAAACACCATTCCAGCTTCTAGTTTACGGTTGAAATCTCCAACATCGTGCACATCCAGTCCTAAAAAGTGAGAAGTTCCATGCATAAAATATTTTTTGTAGGCTGGCCATTCTGGATTTTGTTTTTTGATATCGTCCATTGTTATCAAACCTAAATCCACCAATTCTTTTTCCATCATTGTACCAACTGCTTTGTGATATTCAGGAATCAGATTTCCAACAGTCAACATTGCCGTTGCACCTTTCATAACTCTTAGCACAGCATTATAAACTTGTTTTTGTCGAGTAGTAAATTTTCCGCTTACCGGCAAACAACGTGTTAAATCACTTGCATAATTAGCATATTCAGCAGCTACGTCTAATAAAATCACATCTCCTGCTTTACATTCTTTGTTGTTCTCAACATAATGTAACACACACGCATTTCCACCCGATGCTATGATTGGTCCGTATGCAAATCCGCGTGAACGGTTTGAAATAAATTCGTGTACCAATTCTGCTTCTATTTGGTATTCCATTACTCCTGGCTTTACAAAACCTAACAATCTGCGTAATCCTTTTTCAGTAATGTTACAAGCTTGCTGAATAAGTTCAACTTCATATTTCGATTTGATCGCACGTAATTTGTGCATGATTGGTGCAGAGCGCTCAACTTTATGTAAAGGAAACTTAGAAGTAATTTTTTTATTAAAACGCATTTCCAATGTTTCTGTATCAATGTGTCTGCGGGTATGTTCGTTACTGTTTAAATAAATATGTTCAGCTTGAAAAATAACGGACTGCAAAAACATATCGAAATCTTTGTTCCACATTACATTTTTTATTCCCGATGTTTCAGTTGCTTGTTGTTTATTCAATTTTGCACCTTCCCAAATTGCAATCAACTCGCTGGTTTCTTTCACAAATAAAACTTCTTTGAATGCTCCGTTAACAGCATCTGGATAAATCAATAATAGAGTTTCTTCCTGATCAACACCACTTAAATAAAACAAATCCGAATTTTGCACAAATCCCATCGAGCCATCAGCATTGGTTGGCATAATATCATTGCTAGTAAATAAAGCAATTGAATTAGGTTTTAAACTCGCTGCAAAACGTTTACGGTTTTCTATAAATAAATTGTTGTTAATGGCTGAATACTTCATAGAATTAATGATTAATTATTTTTGTAAATATACTCATTCCGTACAAAAAGAAAAACCTTCCCGATGTATCGGGAAGGTTTTTACACTTCGACTACGCTCAGTGTGACAGTTTTTCTTAGTTTTTTAAATTACTTCACTATCGTTACGTGACCAATGTATTGGTGTCGTCTTCCTTGCCAGTCTTTCAGCACAATTTTATAAACATATACATCTTCCTGAACCAATGTGCCGGAATTATTTTTAGCGCCATTCCAACCGGTATGTAAATCGGTAGTTTTAAAGATGCGCTCACCCCAACGATCAAAAATTAACATCTCGAAATTATCAGGATCTATTCCTTCACCTTGAACAATAAATACATCGTTTAGTCCATCAGCATTTGGAGTAAATGCATTTGGTGCATACAGTAAGTAAACTGGATTTACTACCACATTATTTTCAACAGTATCCTTACAGCCATAAACATTGGTAATGGTCAACTCTACAGGATAAATTCCTTCTTGAGAATATGAGTAATTCGGATGCTGCAATATAGATGTTGCTCCCGGTTCAAATATCCATGCCCAGTTTGTAATTGCTCCAATGCTTACACTTTGATCGGTAAAATAAATAGTTGGTTCAATAATATCGGCAGGCTGCGTTGAAGTAAACATCGCAGTAGGACGGGCATGTATAGTAATTAAATTTGTAGCAACTATTGTGCTCGCACATCCAATAGAATTTGTATAAGTCATTGTTACTGTATAAACACCAGTAGAATATTGATACGTAGGATTAGATAAATGTGAAGTATCTCCTAAAGTAGTTAATACTCCAAAATCCCAATCATACACTCCGCCCGGTTGATCATCTGTTCCAACAAAAGAAATTACTTTAGGATCACAACCTTCTGTAGTATCAGGAGTAAGTGTTATAACAGGCAATGCTACAACTGTTACAACTGTTGTATCACTCGTACCACATGTTCCGGCAATAGTATAAGTAACAGTATGAATACCTGCACCAGCTGTAGCCGGGTCAAATGTTCCTGTTGCTGAGTTGGTAATTCCTGTTCCTGTCCAAGCACCACCCGGAGAAGCTGCTGTCATAAGAAATGCAGGAGCATTCACACACATCGGATTCACGTTGGTAATAGTTGCATTGAATACAGCTAAAACAGTAATAACAACTGTGTCTATAGCCGGACAAGGTCCTGAAATAGTATAAGTAATAATATGTGTTCCTACACCTGCAATAGCCGGATTAAATGTTCCAGCAGGAACACTTGTAATACCAGTACCAGTCCAAGCACCTCCACCATCTACTGCAGTTAAGTTAAACGCAGGAGAAGCGATACATTGAACAGGTGGTTGAGTAATTGTTGCATCAAAAATAGGATTCACGGTAACAATTGCTGTATCTGTTGAAGGACAAGTCCCTGAAATATCATATTGAACAGTATAGGTACCAGCAGCTGTAGGATCAAATGTTCCTAAAGAAGTATTTGTAATTCCTGTTCCAGACCAAACTCCTCCTGGAGCTGCAGCACCTAAATTAAACGGAGCAGTTCCTTCACAAACTGGAGCAGGTTGAGTAATAGTTGCACTTGCAGAACTCAATACTGTAATGTTGATTGTATCAATATTGTTGCATGGATTGCTAGTGTAATAGGTAATCAAATGAGTTCCCGGTCCGGCAACTGTTGGATCAAACGTTCCTAAAGTTGTACTTGTGATTCCGGTACCTAACCATAATCCACCTGTAGAATCGACTGCAAGATTAAATGCAGGATCTCCCTGACAGGAAGGTCCGACAGGAACAATCACAGGATTAGCGCCAGTACTTGGAGTTACCAAGCAAACAAAAGTAAGCGCAACAGGATTCACACAAGTATTCAGAGGTGTTCCGGTAGCTGTATAAGTGGTTGTAGTAGCAGGATTAGCAACAACCGATGGTCCTGTAGTAGGAGATAGTCCGGTTGTTGGCGTCCAAGACCAAGAATAATCTCCCACAATAGGGCCAGTGATTGTAATAGGAACCGGACCACCACAAGTTCTGACAGTATCAGCATATGGAGTACATACTGATGGAGGTGCTGTTGCAGAACCTGGATATGAGAAATATAATGAATTGTTGATTGCGTTATTAGCAGATGCTGCATCCAGGATAATTAAAAACTTAAATGTTTCTGTAGCTCCCGGAGCAAGATTCGTAATTTTGTATGCCAATGAAATTCCTTCATCAGCAGTATTTGTAGCACCTACAGCTTGTGTAAATGGAGCTGATCCATTCCATAAATCAGAAGCATCACGATTAGAAAAACCTCCGTAACAAGCTCTCCAATTAGCACCAATAGCTGCAAAGCCAAGGTATGACGACCAAGGAGTTGTCATAATTGCACTCACGTGTGCAAGGTTACACAATGATGTTGGAGGATTATCTACAATTTCCTGATTGGTTGTAAATGTTCCACTGATTGGTTGATTGTTATCCGGGTCAACATTTCTGTAATAGTATAATTCCGGAATAGTTGCAGTAGTATTGTTAGTAATGGAAACTGTTGTAGTATAATATAAATCTGATTGCTGTAAGAAATAATTAATTTTGAAATGCAAATCAGTTCCTGAAGTTGCGTCTCCTTCCCAATCTACATTGTAGCAGTTAAAAACTGTACTGCTTCCTGTGATTGCACCATCAATTTGTTGAAGATATGCACAATTGTTTCCTTGAGAAATTCCACCGGTTGTTCCAATTTCAAAACCCCAGCCGTTTTCCGGACTACCGGGTGTAAAAAAATCTCCATCAAATGCAGAACCAGCCCATGAATTTAATTGTGGGTTAGCCATAAATCCAAAAAGTTGGTTACCTGAACGCCAGTGCATACCACCCGGAACAGGAGAAGCCATAATATCTACCCCTTCGTAACCACCTAAACCATCAATTCCATATTCTATGCTTGTACCTTTAACGTACATGTCCGGACCAACAGGATAAATCTGCGCTTTAGCAACAGTATATTGAAAGAAAGAAAATGCAACAATAAAAATTGCATTTAAAATCATTCTGTTTTTTGATAGTGAATTATTCATCTTAAATTCTTCTATATATTAATTGGTAATTTCTTGCTCAGTTTTAGTATATCATAGACGATTAAAAACCAGATATAGTTGCATAAAAGTAAGATAAATTTCAATTAAATGAGCAGTTTTGGAAGTCTATTATGGTTCATTCTTAGGTTTCGAAAGGGTAGCTTAAAAACTACAAAAAACAAAAGCCCTAAGGTTGAACCTCAGGGCTAAAAAAATTTTAAAACAGTGGTATTAATATCGTTTTTGGAATAGGTATGGATTTGCCGAATTAAATCTCAACATAATTTCCGGACCACCTCTTAAAGTACTTACTTTACTAAGGTTAGAGGTATTTATATCATAACTGAAACCTATTGCATATTGCCCCATTTCAATAAGAATATTAGCAATAACAGCATCTTTAGCACGATAATAAACACCTAATCCTATAGAAGATCTCTTTATATAACCAGTATATTTCGAATCATCTTTTAGGTAATACTTAATCATCAATCCACCTATAATTTCTTTAGTAGGTCCTTGAACTTGATAAATAATACTTGGAGCTAACCCAACATTTGAATGAGGAATTCCCATCAATAATTTTCCGTGAACAACATATTTAGAAAATAATTTTTCATTTGTTCCAACTAAAAATTTTTGTTTTGGTCTGTTGATGTGAAAAACACCAACACCAGCGTCTGCTTTTATCTGATTATTTTCTCCAATAGAAGATTCTTCTCGTGAATAATTCCAAAGCAAACCACCTGCAAAATCAGCATACACAAAGCTTTTAGAGCCGTATTGTTCTCCATTGGGAATTGTTTGATCATATCCGGTTGAACCATTATATTGATTAGAAAAAATCAATTTAGAATAGTCGATTGTTTTTTGAACCACTCCTCCTTGCAACCCTAATGAAAATGAAGAGTGGTCTCCTGCTTTGATAAATGTAGCCAATGAAAGATTCACAAGGTTAGTTCCCATGTTTCCATCACCCGCTTTATCACTATAAAACGCTAATCCGCCAGATACTCTATTAAAAGATTTTTTAAATGTTCTTGTTTTAAACGGATCCACTTTATCCCAACTACTTGCTTTGAACTTCATGTCAAAAGAAGCACCAAATGTTTTATAAGGAACAGTAACACTACGCCACTGATCTTTATAAATAACAGATGCTCTCATTACATAGGAAGAACCTGTAAGAGCCGGATTAAGCAGAGAAGGATTTTCGTTGTACTGAGAAAAGTGCAAATCTTGCGAAAATGCACTTCCCCCTACTACGAAAACCCCTCCAATAATTAAAATTACTTTTTTCATATTTAAATTTTCTTCCCTCTTATCTCTCTTAAACGTTATCTGACAAGAGAAATATTTCCTGTTTTATTTACATCCACTGTCCCTTTAGGACTAATAGGTGTTGTTCCAGCAGTTTCATAAGTCGCCTTAACGAAATAAACAAACACAGCAGGATCTAAAGCTTTTCCTTTGTATACACCATCCCAACAGAAATCAGGGTCATGTGATTCGTAAACTTTTTCTCCCCAACGATCGAAGATTACTATTTCAAATTTAGCGATACAATCACCCCAACCATTCAAGCAGAAGCCATCGTTAAAGCCATCATTATTAGGACTAAATGCGTTTGGTAGACCTAAGTTTCTATTGCTTGGACAAGGTATTTCAACATTTACTTTCACACAAGCACTGTCGATACAACCTGCTGCAGTAGTTACTGTAACACAATATTCTGTTGTTTGTGGTGGAGTTGCTGTAGTACTATCGCATGTAGGACAACCTAAATATTGTGTAGGGCTCCAAGAATAAGTAGCACCACCAGCTGCATAAATCCATGTTCCATCTCCTATCCAAACAGTTTGTTCACCACCCATCATTATAACTGGTAAAGGATTAATTGTAAATGAAGCTGTTCCGCTTCCTGATGCAGTACATAATACAGTAGAACCAACAACAGAATAAGTAATTGTATATGTTCCAGGTGTACTGTTATTTACATCAATCACACCGGTAATAGCATCAATCACTAGTCCGGCTGGAGTTGAAGTATATGTTCCACCAGTTGTGAAACCAGCCACTGGTGTTGGTGATGCATCAGCTGTATCAGTAGCACAAGTTTGAGGATATGAGAATCCAAGTACCGGTACAATCAGTGGATCAACCACCAATGTGGAAGTACTTGAACCAGCAGGTCCGCAACCTGTAGCAGCATACGAATAAGTAATCGTATATGTTCCAGCTGAACTAGTAGATAAATCCACAGCACCTGTTCCAGAGTTAATAGATAAACCTGCAGGTGTTGCAGAGAACACACCTCCTGTTGTAAATCCTGCAACAGTAGTTAATGTTGGATTCGGACCACCTATACAAACCGGACTATTATAAGAGAAACCAGTTGTAGGAGGGACCGTTGGATTTACTACAACTAATTGTGTATCCACAGCAGTACATGTTCCGGCAATTGAATATGTCACCGTAAATGTTCCGGCAGTTGTTGGGTCAAACGATCCTGTTGATGAATTAATACAACTACCGCATGTAGCTGACCATGTTCCACCGCCTGAAGCAGCTGTCATAGTAAATGGTGCTGAACCCGCACAAACAGGCGTTGTAGCAGCAATTGTAGGATCTGTACCATTTACAACCACATTCATTGTATCTGTTGAATTACATGTATTAGTAGTTGTATAAGTAATCAAATATGTTCCTGCCCCTGCTAATGAAGGGTCAAACACACCTGTTGTGGCATTCAAACATCCACCACAACTTGGAGTAACAGACCACATTCCGCCAGCGGTATCGGCCACAAATGTGACGGCCGGATCGGAGACGCACATCGGAGGGACGGCAGTAATAACAGGGTTATTACCTCCACCCGGAGTAACCATCACGACAAATGTCAGTGTAACCGGGTTAACACATGAATTCAGTGGTGTTCCGGTAGCGGTATAAGTAGTAGTAACAGACGGGTTGGCAACAACAGTTGGCCCTGTTGCTGGCGTTAATCCTGCTGTTGGTGTCCAAGACCAAGAAAAATCATTTACAATTGGACCGGTAATTGAAATTGGCACAGGTCCTCCACAAGTCATAACAGTATCTACGTAAGGTGTACATACAGAAGGAGGTGCTCCTGAAGATCCGGGATAAGTAAAATATAATGAGTTGTTAATCGCGTTGTTTGCAGATGCTGCATCCAAAATGATTAAGAATTTAAATGTTTCTGTTGCCCCTGGAGCTAAGTTTGTAATTTTATACGCTAGTGAAATCCCTTCATCAGCAGTATTTGTAGCACCTACTGTTTGAGTAAAACCAACTGCATTCCATAAATCAGAACCATCACGATTAGAGAAACCTCCGTAACATGCCCTCCAGTTAGGGCCAATAGCCGCTAATCCAAGATAATTATTCCATGGGGTAGTTTGTGTTGCTGCTACGTGAGCAAGATTACATAAAGATGATGGAGGGTTATCTACAATCTCTTGATTAGTAGTAAAACCAGCACCAATTTCCTGGTTATTATCCGGATCCAAATTTCTATAGTAGTACATCTCTGGAATTGTTGCAGATGTGTTATTGGTAATAGATACAGTGGTTGTATAAAATAAATCACCAGCTTGCAAAAAGTAATTTATTTTAAAATGAAGATCAGTTCCTGTTGTAGCATCGCCTTCCCAATCAGCTTCGTAACAACTAAAAATTGTATTTGTACCTGTCATTGCGCCATCTATTTGCTGTAAATAAGCACAGTTATTACCGCCTAGAGTTCCCGCTGCTACAGTTCCTGTAGTTCCGATTTCATACCCCCATCCATTTTCAGGACTTCCAGGAGTAAAGAAATCGCCATCAAATGCAGAACCTGCCCAAGCATTTAATTGAGGATTAGCAACGAATCCAAACAAGTTGTTTGCAGAACGCAAGTGCATTCCAAGTGGAACAGGAGATGTTGCAACATCAATTCCTTCAAACCCGCCAATACCGCGGATTCCAAATTCTACACTTGTTCCCTGAATATAAACATCAGGGCCAACTGGCCATACCTGAGCATTTGAATTGGTTTTTAATAAAGAGAACGCCAGGAGTAGCGTGCAACTTAGGAGTAATTTACTTTTTACCATTTTGTTTTTATAATTTAATTTCGACAATTACATATTTTTTACTGATGAACGAGAGTATACGTACTAGTAGATGTCAAAAAACCATATATAGTTGCACGAATTTAAAATATTATTTTCAAATAAACATATTTTTTTTCAAATATTTGATTATCAAATAGTTAAAATGCATTTTTTAGGTTAAATAATCCGTTCTTAAAGCTGAAAAAACGCTGAGAAATTGTGTTATTAAAAACAGCTTCAAAAATTTTGGTTTTTTTACTCTTTTTTGACATAAAATAAATTAAAATTTCCAACAAAATCTTTTTCTAAAATCATTTTTCTAAAATCCCAAAATTGGATAATTACAATTTTTATTACTGATTTTTTTGTGTACGTTTGTTCACGAAAAACTGAAAAATAATTTTTATTCTTATGAGTAATTCCTCCGCAAATTTTATTCAATCATCACTCGGAAAAAAGTTATTAATGGGCCTGACAGGTTTATTTTTAATTTCATTTCTTGTAGTTCACGCAACGCTTAACTCATTTATTTTTGCTATGGATGGTGGCGACCTGTTTAATCAAGGGGCACATTTTATGGCTACAAATCCAATTATACGAATAATGGAAATTGTTTTATTTATTGGAATCATTTTACATATTGTGCAGGCACTAGTTTTAACATTGAAAAACCAAAAAGCGCGTCCGGTTAAATATGCTGTAAATGACGGCAAAGCAAACAGTAAATGGTATTCCCGCTCAATGGGAATTTTAGGTTCTTTACTATTGATGTTTTTAGTTATCCATTTATCTCATTTTTGGGTTGGTACAAAAGCGGCTCAATTTGGTGGAACAATTGACGAACATAATACATATATTGAAATTATCGAAGTATTTCACAATCCATTAATTGTGCTGGTTTACTTGCTAGGTGTCATTTCTTTGGGATATCACTTAGCACATGGATTCCAATCTTCTTTTCAGACATTAGGGCTAAATCATCCAAAATATACTCCATTAGTTAAATTAGCAGGATTATGGTTTTCTATTCTTATCACCATAGTTTTTGCAGCAATGCCAATAAGTGTTTACTTCGGTATAGTTAAATAAAATTAGAATTTTCAAGATATGTCAAAATTAGATTCAAAAATTCCTGAAGGACCATTAGAGCAGAAATGGGAAAAATATAAATCTTCCGTTGCTCTTGTAAACCCTGCAAACAAAAGAAGTTTAGAAGTAATAGTTGTTGGTTCCGGATTAGCAGGAGCTTCTGCTGCTTCGTCTTTGGCTGAAATGGGATACAAAGTAAAAGTTTTTTGTTTTCAGGATTCTGCACGTAGAGCGCACTCTATTGCTGCACAAGGTGGAATCAATGCTGCAAAAAATTATCAGAATGATGGTGATAGCACCTATCGTTTATTTTATGATACTATTAAAGGTGGCGATTACCGGGCACGTGAAGCAAACGTTTACCGTTTAGCATCAGTAAGTGCAAACATCATTGATCAATGTGTGGCAATGGGCGTTCCATTGGCACGTGAATATGGTGGAATGTTGAGTAACCGCTCATTCGGTGGAACACAAGTTCAACGAACTTTTTATGCTGCCGGACAAACAGGACAACAATTATTATTAGGCGCATACAGTGGATTGCAACGACAAGTAGGATTAGGAACAGTAGAAATGTTTGCACGCCACGAAATGTTGGAAGTGGTAAACATTGAAGGAAAATGCAGAGGAATTATTGCACGCGATTTAATTTCCGGAAAACTGGAACGTCATTTTGGTCACGCAGTTTTATTGTGTACAGGTGGATACGGAAACGTGTTTTATCTTTCTACAAATGCAATGGGAAGCAATGTGACTGCAGCTTGGAAAGCACATAAAAAAGGTGCATTCTTTGGAAATCCTTGCTTCACTCAAATTCACCCGACTTGTATTCCTGTCTCAGGAGATCACCAATCAAAATTAACGTTGATGAGTGAATCACTTCGTAACGATGGAAGAATTTGGGTTCCGAAAAAACAAGGCGATACCCGTAAAGCAAATGAAATTCCGGAAGACGAAAGAGATTATTATTTAGAAAGAAGATATCCTGCATTCGGAAATTTAGTTCCACGTGATGTTGCTTCACGTGCTGCCAAAGAGCGTTGTGATGCTGGTTACGGAGTAGGTAATTCTAAAATGGCTGTTTACTTAGATTACAAAGCAGCGATTGAACGTTACGGAAAAACTCAAGCAAAAAAATTAAATATTTCCAATCCAACTGCCGAACAACTTCGTGTTTTCGGAAAACAAGTAGTAGAAGAAAAATACGGAAACTTGTTTGAGATGTACGAACAAATTACAGGAGAAAATCCATACGAAGTTCCAATGAGAATTTATCCAGCTGTACATTATACAATGGGCGGACTTTGGGTGGATTATAATTTGATGACTACTGTTCCCGGATTGTATGCATTGGGTGAAGCAAATTTTTCTGACCACGGTGCTAACCGACTTGGAGCATCAGCATTGATGCAAGGTTTAGCGGATGGTTATTTTGTAATTCCATATACTATTGGCGCTTATTTATCAAAAGAAATTTCTGTAAAAGCAATTTCAACAGATCACGAAGCATTCGTAAATGCAGAAAAAGATGCACAAGCAATCATCGATAAATTATTTGCAATAAAAGGAACAAAATCGGTTGACCATTTCCACAAACGTTTGGGAAAAATTATGTGGGATAAATGCGGAATGGCTCGTAACGATAAAGGATTGAAAGAAGCGATTACTGAAATTCGTGCATTGAGAGAAGAATTCTGGAAAGATGTGCGTGTGCCGGGAACAGCAAATGATTTTAATCCGGAATTAGAAAAAGCAGGAAGAGTTGCTGATTTTATTGAACTTGGAGAATTGATGTGTATGGATGCATTGAATCGTTCAGAATCTTGTGGTGGTCACTTCCGTGAAGAATCACAAACTGAAGAAGGTGAAGCAATGCGTAAAGATGAAGAGTTTGCATACGTTGCTGCTTGGGAAAACAAAGGCAATCACACCTATGAAATGCATAAAGAAGAATTGAAATTTGAAGCAATTAAAATTGCAGCGAGAAGTTATAAATAATTTGAAAATTATGAGTCACGGAAACATGAACTTGACGTTAAAAATTTGGCGTCAGAAAAACGACAAAGAAACGGGGAAATTAGTTACTTATCCTGTGAAAGATATTTCTCCGGATATGTCATTCCTTGAAATGTTTGACGTTTTAAACGAAGAGTTAATCAATAAAGGCGAAGAACCAATTGCATTTGATCACGATTGCAGAGAAGGAATTTGTGGAATGTGCAGTATGTTTATTAACGGTCGCCCACACGGACCAAAACGCGGAGTTACTACTTGTCAGTTACACATGCGTTCTTTCAAAAACGGAGATACAATTGTTGTAGAACCATGGAGAGCTGCAGCATTTCCGGTGATAAAAGATTTAACAGTTGACCGCTCAGCATTTGATAGAATTATTGCTAAGGGTGGATTTATTTCTGTGAATACAGGAAATGCTCAGGATGCAAATAATATTCCTATTCCAAAACCGGATGCAGATGCTTCGTTTGAAGCGGCTGCTTGCATTGGTTGCGGTGCTTGTGTTGCAACTTGCAAAAATTCATCGGCAATGTTATTTGTTTCTGCAAAAATTTCTCAGTTGGCTTTATTGCCTCAGGGAAGAGTTGAAGCAACAACACGTGTAAAAAATATGGTTGCACAAATGGATGAAGAAGGATTTGGAAACTGTACAAATACAGGCGCTTGCGAAATTGAATGTCCGAAAGGGATTTCATTAGAGAACATAGCACGCATGAACCGCGAATATTTTGTTGCAAATATTAAATCGTAATTAGATTTACATTTTATAGAAAACCAATCTCATGCGAGGTTGGTTTTTTATTTTATACATTTGATGTAATGAAAATGTTTTCTAAAATATTTATTCTACTCCTTATCACAACTTCAGCAGGCTGTTATTTCCCTTCCTCTAAAGAAAAGAAAGAAAAGCCCAGAGAGATTGAATACACAGTTGTTTCAAGAACTCCTCATTGCAATAAAAAATATTTCAAAATTACGATTGATTCTTCCAATCATTTTTTAAACATAAGAATGAATTTAAAAGCAATGAAAGATGTTCCTTTTCCAGTTGTAGCAAAAGAAAATGATACTTTATTTTTTACTGCATTTAATTTTGACCTTTATTGCAACAATAAAATTATTGCATCCAATTTCAATAAAAATAAAAACACGGAGTATCAAGACAATTATCTCCGTATTATAAAAGATTCACTACAATTTGTTAGCGACACACTTTATCTGAGAACAGATAATGAAGTAATATATCAAATTCCATTCTATGCCTTTCACAATCTGAAGCAAGGGAAACAAACAATAGAATTGCATATATGGCAAGACACATTTCATGGTTCTGCTCATGATACTATTATTGAAAAACAGAAAATAAGACAATGCAACTATGCTACAAAATCTTTATTTGATGCAAAAATAAAATTCGACATACAAGTTCCACCTATTTATAAAAGCACAGTTATTGGTTACGGACTGCAATTGAAAAACGATTCTACTTTCAGCCCCGTAGGAATGGACAACACCATTTGGAACAGCAGTTATCCTGATATATATTGGACAATTCTGTATCCATCCGATAGATTTTATGCTCAAACAGATTATGAAAAATCTACTGACAGATATGAAGGTTCTGACACTTTTGATTTATACCATTATTATTTAAAAGACAGTATTGGAATTGAAGTGTATGATCACGATGGACTTTCGAGAGATGACGGAATGGGCTATTGGGTTGGTCCGATGGATTATTTAAGACGGCAACCCAGAAAAAGAATTTCTTTTGGGAATATTAAATGGTTTGATATAAATATCAGCAAAGCAGAAATTATAAATTAACATCCGCCCTTACACTTCGACTCCGCTCAGTGTGACGACATGCGTCAGTCTGAGCGGAGTCGAAGACAAGCAAGAGGCTATTTTTTTTCTACAGGAAATCCTTTTTGCAACCATTCGGATAATCCTTTTTCAAGAGTGTATACTCTTTTGAAACCATGTTTCTCCATATATGTAGCGCATTCTGAACTTCTTCCTCCGCCTGCACAATAGATGTAATACGTTTTATTTTTATCCAGCTTATCAATTTGTTTTTCTGAATCTTTCGCTAAATAATCCAGTTGAACTGCTCCTTTGATATAACCTTTTTTCTCCAACTCTTCAGTTGTTCTCAAATCGATTATTGTTCCACCTTTATCGTTTGCAATTATTGCTTTAAATCTTTCTGAAGAAAGATTAGTAATAACAGCATCCTTCGATTGTGCATTGCTCACATTTATTGAAACAAGAGCAATCAATACTAAAAGTAATTTTTTCATTTTATATTTGTTTTAAAGATTAATTTAAATTTTTCCAGCCACCAGCATTATAGGCTTCAACTCCATTTTGCTTCAGTTGATTTGTTGCCTGAGCACTTCTCATTCCAGAAGCACAACAAAGTACAATTGGTTTGTTGTAATTTTTTATTTTATTAATGTTTGATGAAATTTTATCTAAAGGAATATTTATAGCTCCGTTTATATGGCCACCTGAAAATTCTGCAGCTGTTCTAACATCAATAATTTTTGCACCATTATTTACCAAAGCTTTTACATCAGCTTTGTTAGATGAAATTCCAAATAATTTTTTTAAAAAACTCATAATTCAGATTTAAACCACTTCCGGCAAAACAAGTTTTATGCCAGTAGCTTTAATTTTTCCCATTCCACCCAATACATTGGTAACTTTATTAAATCCTTTTTGTTTCATAATGGAAGCAGCCATCATCGAACGATAACCACCTGCACAGTGAATAGTGTAATGCGTATTTTTATCTAAGGTATCTAATTTACTTTGTAATTGCGACAAACAAATATGGTTTGCATTTTCAATCATCCCACCTTCTACTTCACCCGGCTTTCTGACATCCAAAACATTAGTGTCGCTATTTAATTCAGCAACAAATTTTTCTGCAGAAATACTTTCAATAGTATCGGTTTTCTTTCCTGCATTTTTCCAGGAAGTAATTCCTCCATTCAAATAACCATTTACATTTTCGTAACCCACTCTTGCTAAACGTAAAACCGCTTCTGTTTCTTTGCCTTCATCTGTAACTAAAACCAATGAAACTTTAGGATCTATCAAAGCTCCTACCCATGGCGCATACTGCCCGTTTAATCCAATATTAATTGCATTAGGAATAAATCCTTTTTCAAAATCATCGGGTGAACGAACATCTAATACCAGCGCTCCTTTCGAAATTTCTGTTTCCATTTCTTCAACCGATAATGCTTTTGTATTTTTCTTCAGCACCTCATCAATGTTTGCATAACCTTCTTTATTTAATTTAGCATCCCAAGCAAAATAATTTGGAGCAGCTGATAATCCCTCGGTAACTGCTTTTACAAATTCTGCTTTGCTCATTGTTTGCATTGCATAATTCATTTGCTTTTGAGTTCCGATAGTAGAAAAAGTTTCTTTACCGATATTTTTTCCGCAAGATGAACCAGCACCGTGAGCGGGATAAACAATTACATCGTCAGCTAAAGGTTTGATTTTTGAATTCAAAGAATCATACATCATTCCTGCTAAATCATCAATTGTTAAATCGCTTTTGATTGCTAAGTCGGGGCGACCAACATCTCCTACAAACAATGTATCACCTGTAAACACAGCATGATTTTTTCCGTTTTCATCTATCAATAAAAAACAAGATGATTCCAATGTGTGTCCTGGTGTATGTAATACTTTTAATTTTATTTTTCCGATAGTAAATACTTCTTCGTCTTTTGCAACAATTGTATCATAACCTGTTTTTGCAGTTGGTCCGAAAACAATAGAAGAATTTGTTTTACGTGCTAAGTCCACATGACCCGAAACAAAATCAGCATGAAAATGCGTTTCAAAAACGTATTTAATTTTTGCGTTACGTTTTTTTGCTAATTCGATATAAGGTTCCGTTTCACGTAAAGGGTCGATAATTGCTACTTCCCCATCCGATTCGATGTAATATGCTGCTTCAGCTAAGCATCCGGTATAAAGTTGTTCGATGTACATTCTGTTTCTTTTTACAAAGGTATTAAATATTGTTCGTTTGTTTTTTTACATATGTTAAAAAAAGAGCTCTTTACTAATTATATAAACGCCCATCACTAATATAAACCATCCGAATCCCGGCTTAAGCTTTGAACCGCTTACATATTTTGAAAGATAACTTCCTAAAATAATTCCTGTTATTGCAAAAGCTGAAAAAATGAAGATGAATTTCCAATCAAATTGATGTGTTCCAAAATCACTCAAAAATCCTATAGATGAATTTAAAGCAATGATGGCTAAAGAAGTTCCAACAGCCTTTTTCATCGGCAATTTAGCCAAAACAACCAATGCCGGAATAATTAAAAAACCTCCTCCTGCTCCTACCAATCCAACCAAAGTTCCTACAATTACTCCTTGCTGAAAAATTAAAAAATACCGGTACTGTTCATTGTTATGTTTGTGTAAATCGGCACGGACTGATGATGGTTTGCGAATCATTGTGTAAGCTGCAATAATCATCAATACTGCTAAAAGTATCATCAATGCTGCACCTTTGGTGATATTAATTGAACAACAGGAAAATAAATGATCGGGGATTTTATGCAGTAAATATTTTCTGGTAAAAAAAATGCTTATCACTGATGGTATTCCAAATACCAACATGGTACGCATACAAATCAGGTTGTTCTTCATATAACGCAATCCGCCAATAAGCGCAGATACGCCTACAATAAACAAGGAATATGAAGTAGCATGAACAGGTTCAATGCCTATTAAGTAAACTAAAACTGGAATTGTAAGAATGGAACCACCTGCACCAATCAGCCCCAATAAAACACCAATTAAAATAGCCGCAAAATATCCTAAATACTCCATTCCACTAAAATGTGAATTTTTACTAAAAATACCTGCTATTTTTCCTTCTTACTTATTAACTCTTTTCCACTATTAGTAATTGAAAGCCTGTTTAAAACTGATTTTATTTGTTTCTGCACACAACCTGTTGATTTTCAACAAAAAAACAAACAAAAACACCCGAACACTTTTAGTATCCGGGTGCTGATTAAAATCGAAAAATCTATTATTGGAAGGCGTTAATGCCTGTTACATCCATACCTGTAATTAATAAATGGATATCGTGAGTTCCTTCGTAAGTAATAACCGATTCTAAATTCATCATGTGGCGCATAATTGGATATTCGCCAGTAATGCCCATTCCACCATGTATTTGGCGTGCTTCACGTGCAATTTGTAAAGCCATGTTCACATTGTTACGTTTGCTCATTGAGATTTGAGCTGGAGTAGCGCGGTTTTCATTTTTCAAAACACCCAATCTCCAAGTCAATAATTGAGCTTTGGTAATCTCAGTAATCATTTCAGCCAATTTCTTTTGAGTCAATTGGAATCCAGCAATCGGACGACCAAATTGGATACGTTCTTTAGAGTAACGCAAAGCAGAATCATAACAATCCATTGCTGCTCCGATAGCACCCCAGGCAATTCCGTAACGCGCTGAGTTTAAGCAACCTAATGGTCCTTTTAAGCCTTTTATCGTAGGGAAAATGTTCTCTTTAGGAACTTTCACATTATCGAATACTAATTCGCCTGTTGCACTTGCACGTAAACTCCATTTTCCGTGTGTTTCCGGAGTTGTAAAGCCTGCCATCCCTCTTTCTACAATCATTCCACGGATATCACCCGCTTCGTCTTTTGCCCAAACTACTGCTATATCAGCAAAAGGTGAATTTGAAATCCACATCTTAGCTCCGTTAAGTAAATAGTGGTCGCCTTTATCTTTAATATTGGTAATCATTCCGGAAGGATTTGAACCGTGGTCCGGCTCTGTAAGTCCGAAACAGCCCATCATTTCACCTGTTGCCAACTTTGGCAAATATTTCATTCGTTGCTCTTCTGTTCCATAAGTATATATAGGATACATTACCAATGAGCTTTGTACCGATGCTGTTGAACGCAAACCACTGTCGCCACGCTCTAATTCTTGCATAATCAATCCGTAAGAAATTTGATCCAAGCCTGCACCACCATATTTTGTAGGGATGTACGGACCAAATGCTCCTACTTCCGCTAAACCTTTAATCCATTGTTTAGGAAATTTTGTTGTCTGACATGCTTCTTCCACAATTGGTGAAACCTCTTTCTTCACCCATGCACGCGCTGTTTCACGGATTAACTTATGTTCATCAGTCAATAACTCATCCATCAAATAATAATCGTGAGCTTCAAATCTATCTGTTGCCATTGTAATTAATTTTAAAATTTTTTGCGGAACAAAAGTAAGTAAATAAATTATAGTACGGATAGCGAATAAAAACGAATATTACGCCCTTCGACTCCGCTCAGGGTGACAAATTGTAAGAAGAGTCAATTCCCCCTTAAAAAGGGGGCTAGGGGGATTATTGCAAGATCACGAATAAAAACGGAGTTCATCTCTCACAAATGTATCTTGGTCGGGAATCCTCATAAAATGCAACATCTCAGAGGGAATCTCGTTATAACATATTATATTGTTGAAAACGTTTGTTAAAAAGTTTGCAAATACCATGTTTCATAGGTACTTTAGAAAAGTATTTTTAGGAAAAATAAAATCTCTCGATTGTGAACCGGATAAAAAACATATTTCCCTCTCTTTCAATAGCACTATTTATAAGTGTTTTATTCTCCTGCATTTCTGCGAAAGCGCAAAAAGGTGCCAGTAGTGTTCCCGTTGTAGAAAAATATGTAGTTGGTTATAACGATGTAACCAAAATGAAATTTATAGATGATGCTACTCTTTACAGTGAAGGATGGCAAAATTTAGCACAACCGAAATTTTGGCAACAAATTATGAATCTTCCTCCCGACTCCGCAATGATAAGTGTAGCCGGAACCAGACAAATGCTTACAAAAGTTTCTACCAAAGAATGGAACAAACAATCCGACATTCAAAAAAATATTTACAGAGACAGTATCCGTAAAGCAAATAATGTTGCTGACAGTATCAGTATATTGGTAACAGTCGGGAAAAAAGATTTCTACGAATTCAAAAAAGTAATGCCAACTATCAACCGTTCTATTGATGTGTTTAAACAGAATGGTGTGGACCCTTGGTATGCGCAAGCGATTTTGTTGATTGAGAGTCCGGGAAAAATGAATACCAAATCAACTGTTGGTGCAAACGGTCCGTTCCAATTGATGAAAGCAGTTGCACGCAAACAAGGTTTGATTGTAAATAAAACAATTGATGAAAGAACAGATATAGAAAAATCTGCATTGGGTGCTTCACGTTTGTTGAGCAGAATTTGTATCCCTTATACAAAAGCAATGTTGGACAGCGCACACGTAACTTATAATGAAACAGATTTATGGTTCCGTCTTTTAGTATTGCATTCGTATCATGCAGGTGCAGGAAATGTTGCTGGAGTTATCAGAAAAATAAATCCTACAGAAGGTGGAATGCAATTGATACAAACCGTTTGGCAAACTTCTTATGGTGGATTTAAAAACGCATCACAAAATTATTCTCAATTGGCATTGGCAGCATTTTGCAATTTCGATGAAATAATAATGGCGAATAAAGATTCCATTTTTTTAATTGATGGCGACAGAATGTACAACTCATACATGTCATGCAAATGCGCACCGTATGATGAATGTTCTTACTTAGGAAATTGTATCACCAAATATGAAAACGATTTTATTGATGGCGTTATTCCTTTCGATTATTTTATGTCGAAAGTAAAATCTGTTGAAACAGAATTAAGTGGATTAACTCCATTTAAATATCCATATAACGATGACCATATTAACGATATCGGATTCAAATTATTAAAAGCACGCAAAACCGAAGAAGCACATAAACTTTTTAAACATACTGAAACACAGTACCCAGACTCCTGGGCAGTTTACCATGGATTAGGCGAAACGTACCGACAAATGGGGCAAAAAGAATTAGCACTCAGCAACTATAAAAAGTCTCTAAAAATCAACCCCAACAACGAGGATGGCCAACGTGCAATGGCTAAACTTATGGCTAAACCAGCCAAAAAATAAGCCCTCTTTCTTAAGCATTTTTTTCGTAAATTAGCGTTCCTTTCGAATGCCTTTTTTGTCATTTCGAGCGGAGTCGAGAAATGATAAACAAAGAAGACATAGACAAAATTTTTGAAGCTGCCCGTGTAGAGGAAGTAGTTGCTGATTATGTTTCGCTGAAAAAACGCGGAGCAAATTTAATTGGCTGCTGTCCTTTTCACAATGAGAAAACTCCTTCTTTTTATGTTTCTCCTGCAAAAGGTATTTACAAATGCTTTGGTTGCGGAAAAGGCGGACATGCGATTAACTTTATTATGGAGCATGATAAGCTTACTTATCCAGATGCTTTGCGTTACCTCGCAAAAAAATACAACATTGATATTGTTGAAGCAGAACAAACTCCAGAACAAATTCAACATAACAACGACAGAGAAAGTTTATTGGTTGTTTCTTCTTTTGCACAAAAACATTTTTCCGAAAATTTATACAATACCGATGAAGGAAAATCCATCGGCTTAGGATATTTTAAAGAACGCGGTTTGCGTGAAGACATCATCCAAAAATTCCAATTGGGTTATAGCATCAATCAAAGAAATGCGTTTACTGAAATTGCTGTTGCTACAGGTTATAAAATGGAATATCTTGTTAAATCGGGATTGACTATTGAATACAAAAATGAAGCAGAAGTAAATGCGGAGACGGGTGAAGTTGTTAAACCGGAAGAAACAAAACACCTCGACCGTTTTTGGGGACGAGTAATGTTTCCGATTCACAATCAAAGCGGTAGAGTAATTGCATTTGGTGGAAGAACTTTACGCACCGATATAAAAACTTCGAAATACGTTAACTCTCCCGAGACGGAAATTTATCACAAGAGTGATGTTTTGTACGGATTGTATCATTCGAAAAATGCAATTGTAAAAGAAAAATTCTGTTTCCTTGTGGAAGGTTATATGGATGTAATTGCAATGCATCAAGCCGGAGTTGAGAACGTGGTGGCCAGCAGCGGAACAGCTTTAACGGCAGGACAAATAAAATTGATCCAACGTTTCACAAACGATATTATTATTTCATACGATGGTGACCAGGCCGGAATAAATGCTGCATTAAAAGGAATTGATCTTTTGTTGGAAGAAGGAATGAATGTAAAAGTTCTTCTTTTTCCTGATGGTGATGACCCTGATTCCTATTCTAAAAAAGTAAGCACACAGGACTTAAAAGATTTTATCGTTAACAACGCACAGAATTTTATTTCCTATAAAGCCAACATCTTAACCAAAGGAACAAACAACGATCCTTTGAAAAAAGCAGAGGCCATCAAAAAAATTGTAGAAAGTATTGCACTTATTCCTGATGCCATTTACCGTTCTGTATACGTGAAAGAATGTAGCCGCATCATGGAAGTGGATGAACAAATTTTATTGAGTGAGTTAAATAAAATCAGAAGTAAAAATTTTAACGACAAGAGAAACAATCCACAACAACAAAATCAAGTTGCTCCTGAAGAAGAATTTGTTCTTCCTGAAAAAAAAGAGCATACCATTGCGGATGCCGAACATCAAGAGCGCGATATTATTCGTTTGTTAATTAATTACGGAGCAAACACAGTAAAAGTAGACAGCCAGAATGATGAAGGCGAAGATATTGAAATAGAAGTTTCTGTTGCGTATTTATTAACGCATGAATTACAAAGTGATAATATTGTGATTGAAAATTTATTATACAACAGCATCTTTTCCGAATTCCTTGAACACCTGGAAAAAGATTCTGTGCCTGATACCAATTATTTCATCAGTCACGAAAATGCGGCTATCTGTTCACTTACAATTGATTTGATAAGTAGCCCCTACTCTCTTTCCAAATGGGAAGACCATGGAATTTACCCAACCAAAGAAGAAGACATTTTAAAACGTTCTCTTTACAATGCCATTTATGCATTGAAGAGCCGTAAAATTGAAATGATGATTCACGACAATCAAAAACGTTTAAAAGAAAACCCACCCGAAGAAGAAATGATGGCCTTGATGGCAACTCAACAATCCTTATTAGAAGCGAAAAAAGTTTTTAACAATATGTTGGGAAGGATTGTGGTGAAGTAATGGAAATAAATTTTATTTCACACTAATTCAACCTTATTGATTAGTTCTCCTATTTTAATTTTCTCTTCAATTTTAGTACTTGTTTCTCCGAAAATATGCCACTTTCGCTTTTCTCCATATACAGCAATTATTCTATTATAACCCTCAAAAGGGAAAGGACAATACTCATGAACACCAGAAGATGCGAATTCATATTTTGAGTTAAGACAAATTTCATAGTAGGCTCCTTTGCTATTTTGATATTCATATATTTTCTCGATTCCTGTTTCTAAACAATGATAAAGATTGTCATATACCTCATCAGAAATAACCGTTCTGAATTTAGGCATAACCTTCGAAAGCTCTTTGGGATTATGTTTTGGGGTCACGAGAGATCCATTCTTATATGCTTCGAAAAGCAATTCTATTAGTTCATTTTTTGTCATCCAATGTCAATATAGATCTTTACCTTCATCTGTAAAAAAATATTTTCTATACTCAATTTACCTTACAAACAAAGAGACTAAAAAATATATTATTGGAACAAAAAATATATTTTTCAATCTTCCATAAAAAATTATTTTATCAATAATTTTTATCTCTTCGGAATTCACCGATTGTTTTTTTATTTTTTTTAGCTCTCTAAATGAATATTTTTCTTCTTTCATAACACTATTATTGATAATATTTAACCTTATTAATAATCTATAATGCATTATAAATGCAAAAACAAATACTGGAAAAGTTATTCCAGAAAGTATTGCTGTAATATTTAAACCATTTTCCATTCTATTTCTCCATCTTCATATCCTTCACATTCATCTGCAAAGAAACATTCCCATTGTTTTCGTTTTCTTTGTTTGCCATAACACCAAGTTTAAATGCTTCAAACCCTTCTTCGAATTTTTCTCTCTTTTTGGTTCCGTGTCTTCCATATTCTTTGTCCAAATGGTCGGAGAAGGATGTTAAATTTTTATTTGTGCTTTTCTTTTTCATATTGCTTCAACTCTGCGATTATTTTTTCTTTTTCTTGTCCGAGATTTTTCTTGTTTCACTTTCAAAATCACTTTCAAAATTCTTATCTTGAGTTATTCTAAATTTTTCATACTCATTTTCAGCTAATTGCTTTGCTACTTCATGTTTCACATTACCTGCGTCTTTTAATATTTGATATTCATTGAACTGTAAAAAAGCATCAAGTTTTGTAATCCACTCTGTCATTTTCATTGGTATTTGCCTTGCCGCTTGATTTTCCGCATAATCTAAATACATAGTTACAACGCGTTCCAGTTCTTTAATTTCCTTTTCAATTAAATAATTCTTAGCAATAGAAACATCGGTTTTTAAAACTTTTCCTTTGGGTGCATTCTTCCAAGTCTGCAAACCCATATTAGGCTTTATAGAACTTGCTCGTTCTGAAATTATTTGTGCAGCAGTCTTACCAGTCGTTGCCCAATGCAATTTATTTTGAACTGTTTTAAAAAATGTTTGTGTTATCTCAGCGTCTTTTTTATAATCTATACTACATTGCTCATAAATGTCGGTTATTTTCAAATAAAAACGTCTTTCACTTGCACGAATTTCGCGGATACGTTCAAGTAATTCGTCAAAATAATCTTTACCAAAGCGTTTGCCTTGTTTCAGACGTTCATCATCCAATACAAAACCTTTAATAATAAATTCCCTCAACGTTTTAGTTGCCCAAATACGAAATTGTGTTGCCTGAAAACTGTTTACACGGTATCCAACTGCAATAATTGCGTCAAGGTTGTAAAAATTAGTGTGATATAATTTGCCATCTTCGGCAGTTGTTCGGATTTTCCGAACAACTGATTTTTCGTTTAATTCTTCTGTTTCGAAAATGTTTTTTAAATGTTCGCTAATAGTGGCTTTCGATTTGCCAAATAGCTCTCCAATTTTCTTTTGGCTTAACCAAAATGTTTCTTCTTGAAAAAACACTTCTACTCTTACATCACCATCGGGTGATGAATAAAATATTATATCATTTGATTGCGGCATGATGTCTTTATCCATCTTTTTTAAACTTTTAATCTACAAAATATTATTGATTATCCACCTTCATATCCTTCACATTCAATTGAAGCGACACATTTCCATTAAACTCATTTTCTTCAACCGCATAACAAGCACTGAATGTTTTTTTGCGAAGCACATCATCAAAATGCTGTCCCTGAGAAAAAGCAATTGCTGAAAATGTCTCTTTTGGATTTTCGGCAGATTGAATATCCATTTTCAAATGGTTGTTTCCTACAATACGCACATAACCTTTGTCGACAAGGTTCTTACTCATGAAAACTGGCGACATATTTCCTGGACCAAATGGTTCGAACTGTTTTAAGATTCGGAAAAATTTTGGTGTGATGTCGGATAATTTTAATTCTGCATCAATGGCAATTTCAGGAACCAGCATGTAATCTTTTATGGTTGCAGAAACTACTTCTTCAAATTTTTGTTGGAAGGCTGCAAGGTTTTCTAATTTCATAGAAAGTCCGGCTGCATATTTATGCCCGCCAAATTGTTCCAACAAATCGGAACAGGCTTCAATGGCATCGTATACATCAAAATCTTTTACAGAACGTGCAGAACCAGTTGCCATTCCATTCGACTCCGTAAGAACAATGGTCGGGCGGTAATATCTTTCCGTTAAACGAGAAGCCACAATGCCAATCACACCTTTGTGCCAATCGGGATGAAACAATACGGTTGATTTACGTTTGATTAATTCTTCACTTTCATCAATCATACTGAAAGCGTGTTGTGTGATGCTTACATCCAATGCTCTGCGTTCGGTATTCGAAGTATTGATATTTATTCCGGATGTTTTTGCATCGGCATGATTATCGGAAACCAAAAGTGCAACCGCATTTCTTCCTGTCTCAATTCTTCCTGCTGCATTTATACGCGGACCAACGGTGAACACCAATTCGTTCATCGTTACTTCTTTTTTGATGTTCGCCAATTCTAAAATTGCTTTTATTCCTTTGCGTGGATTTCTATTTATCTGCTCCAATCCAAAATAACACAAAGCACGGTTTTCATCAACAATCGGAACCAAATCCGAAGCGATGGAAATGGCAGTTAAATCAAGGTATTGAATAAGTTCTTCGAAAGAAATATTATTTTTTTGTGCGTAGGCTTGCACCAATTTAAATCCAACTCCGCAGCCACATAATTCGTCAAAAGGATAACTGCAGTCGTTACGCTTAGGATCTAAAATTGCAACAGCTTTTGGAAGTGTGTCGCCCGGACGATGGTGATCGCAAATTATAAAATCGATGTTGCGTTCATTGGCATAATCCACTTTATCAATTGCTTTTATTCCGCAATCGAGTGCAATGATTAATGAGAAATTATTTTCTTTCGCGAAATCAATTCCCATGAAAGAAATTCCGTAACCTTCGGTATATCTGTCGGGAATGTAATAATCCGCAAGGCCTTCTGACTCAGGTAAAGTTTTCAAAAACGAATACACAAGTGCAACAGCTGTTGTTCCGTCCACATCATAATCACCAAACACCAGAATTTTTTCTTTGTTGGAAATTGCTTTTTCCAAACGGGCAATAGCTACATCCATGTCCTTCATTAAAAAAGGATCATGCAGATTATCTAAAGAAGGCCGGAAAAATTTTTTTGCCTCGTCATAGGTTTTAATATCACGTTGCACCAATAAATTCGCCAACACTTTTTCAATTTTCAATTCTTCTGCTAGTTGATTTACAACTTTCTCATCAGCACTTGAATTTATGCTCCATCTTTTCTCCATATTCTTTTATCTTCTTTACGCTGCGTTTTGCGTACATTGTTTAATTGCATTCAATTCTGCTTTTTTTTGATTTACTTCTTCTTCAATATCAAAGTCATCCTGAAGTCCGAGCCAAAATTTAGCGGAGTTCCCGAAATATTTCGATAGTCGAAGTGCAGTATCCGCAGTTATTCGTCTGTTCCCTTTTATGATTGCAGAAACACGTGTTTGAGGAATACCAATATCTTTGGAAAGTTTGTACGCAGAGATTTCCAATGGCAATAAAAATTCTTCATTAAGAATTTCTCCGGGATGTATGTTTTTTAGTTTCTTCATTTTCGTTCGTTTAGTGATAGTCTATTATTTCAACTTGATCTGCATTTCCGTTATTCCACTTAAAAATTATTCGCCACTGATTGTTAATTCTGATTGAATAAAATTCTTTGAAATTTCCTTTCAATTTTTCCAATCGGTTTGAAGGCGGAATTTGCAAGTCAGCCAAATTCTGTGAGTTATTCAACATTCTCAGCTTTCTTCTGGCCATTTCCTGTATTTCAGTCGACAAACCTTTTATTCGCTCGCCTTCCCAAATCTTCTTTGTGTCTTTGTCGCCAAATGATAGAATCATACTGCCGTTTTACGTTACTTACGCCAAAGGTAAGCAATTAGTTTTAAATTTCAAACTCTTTTAACTGAATTCAGCTATCCAAAAACTCTTGAATATCTGTTAATTTAATCTTACATTAGTGTAAAATTAAGTAAATGAGAAAGATTTACCTGCTAACTATTTTAGTATTCTCGATATTCCTTTCAAAAGCACAAACTTATTCAAGTGCTGCGGGTGGTTCTATTCCTGATGGCGGTCCGCAGGTTGCTTTTCCTATAACCGTTTCCGGACTTTCTCCTACAACTATTGATACCATTTTCGGTTTAGAAAGTATTTGTATTAATATCAGTCACAGCTGGGCTTCCGACTTGCAAATTGCCATTCAGGCGCCTGATGGAAACATTGTTGACCTTTCTGTTTCCAATGGATGGGGCGGTTCGGATTATACCAATACTTGTTTTAATGGATTCGCTGCTACTTCCATTGTCTTGGGATTTCCTCCGTTTACCGGAACCTTTCGTCCGCAAGGTTATATTGGTTCATTAAATAACGGACAAGCAGGTAACGGAGTTTGGAATTTATTAATCAACGATAATTCATTTGGCGATATCGGCAACCTTATCAGTTGGAATATCACTTTCGGAAATACACCTTCAAAACCATTTCCGTTTTATTCTTCTAATCTTCCAATTGTTGTTTTAAATACTTTGGGACAAACGATTGCTGATGATCCGAAAATTACATGCGACATGGGAATTATTTACAATGGTGTTGGCGTTAGAAATTATATGACAGATACTTTTAATAATTACAATGGAAAAATTGCCATTGAAATAAGAGGTTCTACATCACAACAATATCCAAAAAAATCGTACGGAGTAGAAACAAGAGATGCACTTGGTGCAAAAGTAAATGTTTCATTATTAGGAATGCCAAGTGAAAACGATTGGATTTTGTATGGCGCTTATCCGGATAAAACATTGATGAGAAATGAAATCACTTACAACTTGTTTTCGAAAATGCAACCTTATTCGCCACGTTATGTTTATTGCGAATTGGTGATAAACAATCAGTACATGGGAGTTTATACATTGCTTGAAAGAGTGAAGCGTGATAAAAACAGAGTGGATATTGCAAAATTAGATTTGGATGATAATGCAGGAGATTCTTTAACGGGCGGATACATTATTAAAGTAGATAAAGTAACAGGAAGCAGTTCTACTACATGGACTTCGCCTTACCAACCAAAAGTAAAATTTCTTTATCACGATCCGGAAGACATTGAGCTGACAGTACCACAATTAAATTATATAAAAAATTATGTGACCACTTTTGAAAATGTAGTTTACGGTCCAACCTTTTCGGATTTAACAACGGGTTTTAGAGCATACATTAATACAGGTTCATTCGTTGATTTTTTTCTTATGCAGGAATTAGGCAGAACAGTGGATGGTTATCGCTCCAGCAGTTTTATGTATAAAGATAAAGACAGCAAAGGAGGAAAATTAAGTTGCGGACCGATGTGGGATTTTAATCTTTCGTATGGCAACGCAGATTATTGTGATGCTTTTGATACAACAGGATGGCAATATAATTTTGCAACTGTTTGTCCGACCTTTACTTCAGAACCACCCAACTGGTGGCCTCGTTTGCTACAAGATACAGCTTATGCAAACCAAGTGAAATGTCGCTGGACAGAATTGAGAATGGGAATTTTAGATACCGATTCAATTAATATTTGGATTGATTCCATAGCTTTATATCTCAACGAATCGCAACAGAGAAATTTTACTTTGTGGCCGATTATGGGAACTTATGTAAACTGGAATTATTTTATTGGCGCCAACTATCAGGAAGAAGTTGATTATTTAAAATGGTGGTTTCAGGCACGCTCTCAATGGATGGATGTAAATTTGCCTAGTCTGTGCTGGAACCTTTCGGCACCGGAATACAATTCAGAAAAAGCGAATGTGAAAATTTTTCCTAATCCGTTTTCATCAAGTACAACTTTCACTTTTACTTATGAGCATGCTTCAGAAAAAGAATTAGAAATTTACGACATGCTTGGTAAAAAAATAAAAACATTATTTATTCCGAATGGGAAAAACTCAATTACTATTAACAATGATGCAATGAATCCCGGAATGTATTTTTATCAATTAAAAACTTCAGAGAAAATTATTGCCACAGGAAAATTAATTTCACAATGATTATGCAAAAAATAATATTATTCTTTTTTACAATTATTTCAGTTCCAACTTTTGGACAAACGTATACAAGTACTGCTGGCGGACCGATTCCTGATGGCGGACCGATGGTAAATTTTCCGATGACAGTTTCAGGATTGAGTCCGGCAACCATTGATACTATTTTCGGAATAGAAACAATTTGTTTTAACATTACACATACTTGGGATGCCGATTTAAATATTTCATTGCAATCGCCTGATGGAACTATTGTGGATTTATCAATTGCGAATGGTAGTGACGGAGACAATTATACCAATACTTGTTTAAATGCTTTTGCAGCAAATTCTATTGTAACTGAAAATGCTCCGTTTACAGGAACCTTTCGTCCGCAAGGATTTATTGGTGCTTTCAATAACGGACAAAATGCAAATGGTGTTTGGAAATTATTGATTGAAGATACTTACGGAGCGGATGCCGGAAATTTAATTGACTGGAGTATTACATTTGGAAACACTCCTGCTCTTCCGTTTAACTTTACTTCTTCCAACTTACCTATTGTAGTTGTTAATACAGGCGGTATGACAATTCCAAACGAACCTAAGTTGGCCGCACAAATGGGAATTATTTACAATGGTTTTGGTGTACGAAATTACATGACCGACCCACATAATAATTACAATAATAAAATAGGAATTGAAACACGTGGTTCCAGTTCATCCTGGTTCCCGCAAAAAAGTTATGGTTTCGAAACTAGAGATAATCTTGGAATAAAAAAAGATACAATCTTACTAGGAATGCCTGAAGAACACGATTGGATTTTGTATGCTCCTTACGATGATAAAACCTGTATGCGAAATGTTCTTACGTATGACATTGCAAATAAAACCGGTCGTTATGCATCACGCACGCAATTTTGTGAATTGGTAATTAATAATCAGTATCAGGGAATTTATGTTTTGATGGAAAAAGTAAAACGCGATTCGAACAGAATAAATGTTCCTAAGCTTGATCCGACAGAAATAAGCGGAGATGATTTAACCGGTGGCTATATTATTAAAGTTGACAGAGATGATGGTCCGGGAAGTTACTGGACATCGCCCTACCCTTCTCCGACAGGATCGCCCATCAATTTTGTGCACGTGTATCCTGAAAATGGAGTGATTGTTACTCAACAAAGAAATTACATTATGGCTTATGTTGATACGGTGGAAGACGTTTTGGCGAGTTCTACTTTTGCTGACCCTATTAACGGTTATAGAAAATACATTGGCGTGAATACGTTCATAGATTATTTTATTTTAAATGAAGTGAGTAAAAATGTGGATGGTTATCGTTTGAGCACATTTTTTTACAAAGACAAACAAAGTAAAGGCGGCAAGTTAAAAGCTGGTCCGGCATGGGATTTCAATCTTGCCTGGTGGAATGCAGATTATTGTCAAGGCGATGTAACTTCAGGTTGGGCTTATAATTTCCCATCTGTTTGTAGCGGTGATGGCTGGCAGCCAAATTTTTGGTGGGCACGGTTGTTACAAGATCCACAATATGTTGCTGAGTTGCATTGCAGATGGGATGAATTGCGTTTAACAACTTTGAGTATTCCTGTTTTAAATAATTATGTAGATTCTTTAGCATTGTATTTAGATGAAGCACAAGCCCGTCATTTTACAGCTTGGCCAATTTTAGGCGCCTATACCTGGCCAAATCCAAGTCCTATTCCGGCAGATTATCCAGGAGAAATATTGGCAATTAAAAATTGGATCAACGATAGAATTTTGTGGATGGACGCAAATTTACCCGGAACATGCAATGTTGGAATAAACGAAAATATATTTACTGAAAATAATTTCACAATTTATCCAAACCCATTTTCCAATTCATTTAAAATGAGTTTTTATTTACCAAGCTCACAAACAATAAAAATGGAATTAACGGACGTATTAGGAAAAGTTGTGAAACAAATTGAGAAGAAAGACTATTCAGAAGGAGAAAACACCATAGAAATTGACCTGAATTCGATCAGCTTAAAAAATGGGATGTATCTGTTGAATATTGCTACAGATAATGGGTTTTTGGTGAAAAAGGTCACGAAAATGGACTAAAATACCACATTATAGGTATTGAATTGACCCTTGAATTTGCCCAATTTTGTAGGGTAAATGAATACTGAACCAAATACCTATTTTATTCAAAAAGCCATAACGGAAGAAATGGCTTGCAATCTATGGTCTTTCTATCCGGAAACGATGGAGTGTAAAAAGTTGAAGAAAAAATGTTGTAAAAATTATAAAAAGGAAAAGCGTTGTAAACGTTGCCCGATGCATTCATAATAATGCTCTATTTCTATGTTCCCTTCTTATAAAACTTATTCTCCCCATCTTGAGAGATTGCCACATCCCGCTAAAAGCGGGACCTACCTACCGCAGGCAGGCTCGCAATGACGTTCTAATTAAGATTAATTAACATTACTAGTCATCACCCACCTAATCACTTAATCACCTAGTTACTTAGTCACCTCCTTACTTCTTCAAGTCCCCGTTCTTATACTTTTCTGTCTTAATTACTTTCCCGTTTTCATCCATCTCTTTCCAATCACCTTCTTTTTTTCCATGGATATATTTTCCTGTAATTTTTAATTTCCCGTTTTCAAAATATTCTTTGTATTCTCCTTCTTCCAAGTTATTAATAAATTTTACTTCAGAGTTTACGTTACCGTTTTTGTAAAATGCTTTTTGAGCTCCTTCCAATGAACCATTCACATAATTATATTGAATACTCACTTGCCCTTCTGGATAAAACCATTTAGCAACCCCATCTCTTACATTTTTTTTATAAAATCCTTCTTCCTGAATTTTTCCATCGGAATAATATGCTTTTTTTACTCCGTCTATTATTCCCATTTTATAATCAATTTCAGCCATTGGTTTAGCATTAAGAAAAAAAGTTGTGCTCTTCCCATCGAGTGTGTCGTTTTTGTAAGACTCTTTTGAATAACAGGAACCCGACTTATCAATTTGAATATAAACTCCATTCAGCATTCCGTTTTTATAATTTCCTAAATTGCTGACCATTCCATTTGCGTGGTAACAAACCCATTGTCCTTCTTTTTTCCCATCCTCATAATTTCCATAACATTCGTTCTGACCCGCTTTCTCTTTCCACAAGCCAACTTTTTTTCCTGCATTGTTTGTTTTGTTGGTATCGCTTACAACAAATGGATTTGCATTTACAGAATAAGTAAAACAGAAAATTGAAATAAATAATAGAATTTTTTTCATGTGATTAATATTTCCTAATTAGCTTTTGATTTAAAATCTTCTCGACTCCGCTCGAAATGGCATTACGCGCAGCCATTTTAGCTTGTCACCCTGAGCGGAGTCGAAGGGCGAGAAGCGCGCATGTTTTAGGGCTATAACCATTTCTTTTTTCTGAAATAAACAATCATTGAGATCATCATCACTAACATAATAACCCATGCAAGTGTATATCCCCACTCATGACCCCATTTACTATGAATCTCCGGCATTACTTCAAAATTCATTCCATACACTCCTGCTACAAATGTAACAGGAACAAAAATAGTAGTAATGATGGTTAACACTTTCATTACTTCGTTCATTTTGTTGCTTACGCTCGACAAATAAATATCCATCATCCCCGAAAGTAAATCGCGATATGTTTCAACAGTATCAATTACTCTTATTGTATGATCGTGAACATCGCGCAAATAAATATCTGTAGTAGGTTTTATTAAATCGGTTTCACTTCTCTCCATGTTGTTAATCAACTCCCGCATTGGCCAAACCGATTTTCGTAAAAAAATCATTTCACGTTTCATATTGTGCAATTGCCGCATCGTTTCTTTAGTCGGCTCATCCACTAAATCTTCTTCTAAAATTTCTATCCTGTCTCCTATTTTTTCCAAGATTCCAAAATAACAATCTACCACAGCATCAATTAAAGCATAGGCTAAATAATCAGCGCCCATTCTTCTGATTCTGCCTTTTCCTAAACGGATTCTGTTTCTGATCAAATCAAATGCATCACCTCCATGTGTTTCCTGAAAAGAAATAACCATTCCATCAAACAACACCACGGTTAATTGCTCCGATTGTAATTCACTATCATAATAAAGCATTTTCATAATAGCAACAACATAGTTGTCGTAATCTTCAAACTTTGCTCGCTGATTCGTGTTTACAATATCTTCTAAAGTAAGCGGGTGAATATTAAATCGTTTTCCAACAGCTTCAATAAATTCTACATTGTGTATTCCATCTACATTTATCCACCGTACCATTTTTGGATCAACATGATCAAGACATTCTGATAAATCATAAAATTCCTTTTCAATAAATTCTGTTTCATTGAATTCAATCAAAGAAATTTTTACTCTGTCGGTTTGTTTATCACCGAAGTATACCAAAGTTCCTGGAGGTGCGCCTGTTTTATTTGTTTTGTCTACCATGCTAACAATGTGTTTTATTCTTCTTCATCGTGTTTGCTTTTTTTATCTTTCCCTTTCCTACCTTCTACTACAATCACAATTTCACCCTTTACAGTTTTTGATTTGAAATAATCTGCAATCTCTTTTAACGTTCCCCGCTTATTTTCTTCAAACATTTTCGATAATTCACGCGACACAGAAGCATTTCTATCAGCACCAAAAAATTCAATAAATTGTTCCAATGCTTTTACTAAACGGTGTGGTGATTCATAAAAAACCATTGTGCGAGATTCATCTACCAATGCTTTTATTTTTGTCTGGCGTCCTTTTTTCTGTGGCAAAAACCCTTCGAAACAAAAAGTATCGGTGGGTAAACCAGAATTCACCAATGCAGGTACAAATGCAGTTGCGCCTGGCAAACATTCCACTTCAATTCCTTTTTCAATACATTCACGGATCAACAAAAATCCCGGGTCGGAAATTCCGGGAGTTCCGGCATCTGTAATAAGCGCAATTTTTTCCCCATTAGCAATCCGCTCCGAAATCATCTCCACTGTTTTATGTTCATTGTGCATGTGATGAGCAAACATCTTCTTGTCAATGTTCAAATGCTTCAATAATATTCCCGACTTGCGAGTATCCTCAGCCAAAATCAAATCCACTTCCTTCAAAATACGTATAGCCCGAAGAGTAATGTCTTCGAGGTTTCCGATTGGGGTTGGGACGATGTATAGTTTCATTTCGTGCTTTACTATGTTTTATTGGAACGCAGATATTTTATGATTTTTATGATAAAAAAGATTTTTATCGCCTTAGGCGATTATGATATAATATGATTTGACATAAATTACATCATAAATAAATCCCAATAATATATCATAATCTTAAAACATAAAAATCATAAAAAATCCGTGTTCCTATTCCATCTTAATTTTGTAAACTCTCGCCAAACTTCGTAATCAATTTAAACATGTTCTCAAATTCATTCAAAGGTAATGTTTCTGGTCTATCATAAATATCATGATAGGCTTTTATTCCACCCATCGAATATATGAAAAAAGCTTTTACTCCTTTTTCAGAAAAAAAGTAATGGTCGCTGTTGGCTGCTTTGCCTCTTATTTTAACGTCTTTGATAAAGTTATTTTGAGTATTGATTTCTTTTAATTTATCAAATTCTTTTTGGAAAATTGTTCCATTCACTACTGTTATGCCTTCTTCTCCTGTTCCCATAATGTCCATATTGAAAACAAATTTTATATTCTTCAATGGGAAGTATGGATTTTCGGTATAATATTTTGAACCCAACAAACCAACTTCCTCTCCGCAAAAAGCCATGAAGGCAATAGAATATTTTGGTATGTTCTCGGGCTTTGAATAATAATTTGCAAGATTCAGCAACATCGCGCAACCACTGGCATTGTCGTTTGCCCCAGGGAAATAAACATCTTTTCCCATATGTCCTAAATGATCGTAATGTGCTGAGTAAACAATAAATGAATCAGGATAAACGGAACCAGGAATGTAACCAATGACGTTTTGGGATTTATGATTGGTGATAAATTTGTTTTCTACAAGAATTCTTCCATTGTCAAACCAACGTTCATCGTATAAGAAAGTACTATCTGCCAATATTTGTATTTTGCAATAGTCAGAAACTACCTGAGACTGGTGCCAAGTCAATTTTGTGACTGGTTCAATGATTCCGCTTGCCTTCATCGAGTTATTCTTGATTTTATTCAAGACGTCTTTTTTTGTTTTGTCTTTTACATCAAGATCATCCACCAAGATGAAATCCTCCGGCTTTAATTTTTTGAGAAATTTTTTCTGGGCTTTGGAAGAACACATTGTAGAGTCGAAAAATCTAATGCGGAATTCAGAGGATACACCTTTGCAAGATGCATCAATCAGAAAAATTTTTCCCGGAATGCAATTGTGTTCAAATTGAGCTACTCTACTTCGAATTTCAAATTCTATCTTATCAGGAAATGTATTAATCGGAAAACTCATCCTCTGATAATAATCATTACCAAAAGATTTCAATCCTATTCTTGAAAATTCATTTTTGAGATAATTTGCTGCGATGCTGTCTCCACCATTCACATAACCTCTCCCGTGCATGCTTTGAGAAGCCATTGTATCAACAATCTTACGGGCGTAAGCATAAACTTCTCCTGTTTTTATTTCCTGAGAAAAAAGTGATAAGGTGATAAAGTAATAGAGTAATAAAGGAAGTAATGATTTTCGAAAAAGCGACATATTAAACAATTATAGAAATCTCAAAAATTCATAATTTATAATTCACAATTTATAATTTCTTTAACCGTATCTTCTGTCAACCAAATCCAACAATCTTTTCACACTTTCTTTCTCCATATCCCATTCATACAATTGTTGCAAGTTGCTAAAATAATCCATTGCCGATTCTAAACTCTCAGCTCCGTTTAATTGCTGGATTGCTATACTGTATTCCTGCATACTGCCTTCAAATAATTCATTGGCGAATTGAAATTTATCATTCAAGCCAATCGCTTTTGAAATATCCTGAATAGCCGGTTTTTGAATTTTGTTTGTTACAACAACTTTTTCTGTTTTGTCGGTAGGCTTCTCAACTTTCTTTTCTTGTTTTGGTTTTTCTGTTGCTGGCGGAATTTCGGTTCCAAATAAATCAATTGTTTTTTCGGAAATAACAGGTTTTACTGTCTCTTGCTTTACCTCAACTTTGGGAATCTCAACCTGTTTATAATCTACAGCCTGATTTTCGCTTTCCCCATTCATAGAATTCAAATGGTTAAAAACGATGGATTTTTGGTATAATTTTTCAATTTTATGCAAAATCAATTCCAGCTCCAACTGTGGAATATGCTTGTTGTCGCCAATATTGTCGGAATGCTCCTTAATACTGTTAATCAAAGCGGCTATCTCTTTTCTGATGTTGGACTTATCCATGACATTATTTTACTTGGTTAAAAAACAAAACGCTTTTTTGACTAAATTTGTTGCATACTAAAACAAGGATTTTTTTGTAAAAAAATCTGTAGTTTTAGATGCCCCGGACCTAAATCCGGGGTCTCATTTTCCGAATAAATATACATTAATATTACGTATCTTCATACAAGATTTTTTAACAAAAAACCGATGTTCCTCGAAAACACTATCCATCCGAATAAACGCAAAGGCTCCATTGAAGTCATTTGTGGCTCTATGTTTTCGGGGAAGACAGAGGAACTTATCCGCAGAATGAAGCGTGCACAATACGCAAAACAAAAAGTGGAGATTTTTAAACCCGAAATTGATACCCGTTACGATGCAGTAAAAGTGGTTTCCCACGAAGGAAATTCCATTCATTCTACCCCTGTTCCTGCCTCTTCTCATATTTTGCTATTGGCCAGTGATGTGGAAGTTGTTGGAATTGATGAAGCACAATTCTTTGATGCCGGACTGCCGGATGTGTGTACCCAACTTGCTGATAATGGAATAAGGGTAATTGTTGCCGGATTGGATATGGATTACCTTGGAAAACCATTCGGGCCAATTCCTGCTTTGCTTGCCATTGCTGAACACGTTACAAAAGTTCATGCCATTTGTATGCGCTGTGGAAATATTGCAAATCATTCACACCGTATAACAGACGAAGAAGCGCTTGTGTTATTAGGTGAAACCAATAATTATGAACCTCTCTGCAGAGATTGTTTTGTAGTAGCTAAAAAATAAATATACCCTTCGATAGTGTCTGCTTATTACGCAGAATGCTCAGGGTGACAAATAAAGAATCTGTATTTGAACAGATAAAAAATATGAATTACTCCATCTCCGCAATATCTTCAATCGTTAATGGAAACATCAGTGGGAATAATGCTTCTACTGCTTCTATTAAAAATTTATTGATTGATAGCCGTAAACTTTCCAACGCAGAAACGTCTTTGTTTTTTGCTATAAAAGGTGAACGTCATGATGGACATGCTTACTTAATCGAACTTTTCGAAAAAGGTGTTCGTCATTTTGTTGTTTCTTCTCTGCCGAATAATCTTTCTGCTTTCAACGATGCAAGTTTTATTTTAGTTAATGATACACTGCTTGCACTTCAACAACTTTGTGCTTATCACCGACAACAATTTAAAATTCCTGTTGTTGGAATTACAGGAAGTAACGGAAAAACCATTGTGAAAGAATGGTTGTATCAGCTGATGCGTGAAGACAAAAATATTGTTCGCAGTCCGAAAAGTTTCAATTCACAAGTTGGTGTTCCGCTTTCTGTTTGGCAAATTTCCGAAGAACATGATTTGGCAATTTTTGAAGCCGGTATTTCCAAGCCAAAAGAAATGCGCTTGCTTGAAAATATTATTCAGCCTACCATTGGCGTTATTACTAATATAGGACAAGCACACGATGAAAATTTCGAAAACCAAAAACAAAAAGTTTGTGAAAAATTAAAACTGTTTTTGAATTCCGAAGTATTGATTTATTGCAAAGATTATCTGACAATTCACGATGAAATAACAAACAATAAATCCTTTGCAGAAGCGAAATTTTTCACCTGGTCGAAAAAACTGCGTGCTGATTTATTGGTTGGACGAATTACTAAAACGGAAGTTGACACCGAAATACAAGGCGTTTATAAAAATGATTTTATTCGTATTACTATTCCGTTTACGGATGAAGCAAGTATTGAAAATGCCATTCATTGCTGGGCTACTTTGCTTTATTTAGGTTACGAAAGCGTTGTTATTGCTGAAAGAATGAAGTTCCTGAGTCCGGTTGCGATGCGACTCGAACTCAAAGAAGGGATCAACAACTGTTCAATTATCAACGATAGTTACAATTCTGATTTAGGTTCTTTGGCTATTGCTTTGGATTTTTTAAATCAGCAAAAACAACATCCAAAGAAAACACTTATTCTTTCGGATATTTTGCAGAGCGGACAGAATGATGCGACACTTTACAAAGAAGTTGCGGAGCTGATTCACAAAAAAGGAATTTCCCGTTTAATCGGAATTGGTGAAGGAATTTCATCACAAGCCAATCAGTTCAATTGCGAAAAAAGCTTTTATAAATCAACTACCGAATTTTTACAGACTTTCAATAATTCTTTTTTCAGAGATGAAACCATTCTCTTGAAAGGAGCTCGTGCATTCAGTTTTGAAGCTATTAGTAAAATCATTCAACAGAAAGCTCACGAAACAGTTTTAGAAATTAACTTGAATGCAATTGTTCACAATTTAAATTATTACCGTTCAAAATTAAGAGCCGATACCAAAGTAATGGCAATGGTAAAAGCGTTTTCTTATGGAAGCGGAAGTTTTGAAATAGCCAACATTCTTCAGTTTCACCGTGTGGATTATTTGGCAGTTGCTTATGCAGATGAAGGAATTGAATTACGCAAAGCAGGAATCACTATGCCGATTATGGTAATGAATCCCGAAGAGCAAAGTTATGATGCTATGATTCAATACAACTTAGAACCTGAAATTTACAGTTTCAGAGTCTTGAGCCTGTTTGAAGAAACATTAAAACGCAGCGAAAGAAATAATGTTCAACCCATTCCAATTCATATTAAGCTAGACACAGGAATGCACCGTTTGGGTTTTGATGAAGAGGAAGTAAACGAATTGATTGTCCGCATCAGCAACAACAAACATCTTACAATAAAATCCATTTTCTCACATTTAGCGGCAAGTGATGAACATGAACACGATGATTTTACTTGGCAACAAATTAAGAAGTTGAATAAGATGAGTGAAAAAATAAAAACACATTTTTCTTATCCGATTTTAAAACACATTTTAAATTCAGCCGGAATTTCCCGTTTCCCGGATGCACAATTTGAAATGGTGAGATTAGGGATTGGATTATACGGAATTGGTGCAAACAAAACTGAACAAACACAATTACAAAATGTGAGCACATTAAAAACTAGCATCTCACAAATCAAAAATATTCCAGCAAAAGAAACCATCGGATACAGCAGAAAAGGTGTTGCCAACCGCGACATACAAATAGCAACCGTTCCGATAGGTTATGCTGATGGACTAAGCCGTAAACTCAGTAACGGAGCGGGGAAAATGATTGTAAAAGGAAAAGAGGCACCCATTATTGGAAATGTTTGTATGGATATGTGTATGATCGATATTACCGATATTCAGGCCAACGAAAATGATGAAGTAATTATTTTTGGAGATCAAAATCCGATTGCTGATGTAGCAAAAGATATTGGAACAATACCTTATGAAGTGTTAACGAATGTTTCGAGAAGAGTGAAGAGGGTATACTATCAGGAGTAATTATTTCAAACTCCTAACAAAATTATAAAGATTAAAATCTTTCTTCTTCAATTCTGCATCAATCTGTTTTTGCAAATCCATTTTCGAAACACCTTTCATTTTTTTATTCTGAATTAAACGATAAGCTTTTTCTGCAAGTAAATAAGAGCGTTTTGTGTTTACTCCTACTTTATTGTGTTTGTCAATCGCTTCAATCAACTCCTCTACACCTTCGCCTTTGGTTGCTATTCCTTTTATTACGGGAATGTTCCAATCACTTGCCATTTTGGAATGTACTAACTGAATAATATTTTTGATAAATGTATTTGCTCCGTCTCTATCCGATTTGTTCACCACAAATACATCTGCAATTTCCATGATTCCCGATTTAATCGCCTGTACATCGTCTCCGGATTCAGGAACAAGCACTAAAACTGTTGTATCTGCTAAACCAACCACTTCCACTTCACTTTGTCCGACACCCACCGTTTCCACAAAAATATAATCAAATGAAAAAGCACGCATCACATCCACAATCTCAATTGTTTTTGCCGACAAGCCACCCAAAGAACCACGTGTTGCCAAAGAACGGATAAAGACTTTATCATTATTAAAATGTTCTGCCATTCTTAATCTATCACCCAACAAAGAACCATAGTTAAAAGGAGAGGTGGGATCAATCGCAATAATTCCAACCGACTTTTTCTGAGCGGTTAGATTTTTAATAACGGCATTTATTAATGTACTTTTCCCAGCACCAGGAGGACCCGTTACACCAACCACAGGAATATTGGAATTGAATTTTAAGGATGTCAGAATTTCTTCATAACCCTCCAGCTCATTTTCAACAATAGTAATACAACGAGCCAATGTTTTTTCATCGCCTTGCTGTAATTGTTTTATGAGTGTTTGGGTTGTTGACATGATTACAAATATAGCATATAAATGTGAAAATTTAACCACATAGAAACATAGATAAAAAAGGCGCGGTGCTTAACATAGCCATTATAAAGTACACGCATAGTTCTCTGTGTAAAAATTTATTTTTCTATACTATCCTCCTTTTCTATGTTCCTATGTGGTTAAAATTGTGTTACTTTTGTGAAATACAAAGCAATCTATAAATGCTCCAACTATCCGTTGTCATTATTACGTTTAATGAAGAAAAAAACATTGGCCGCTGCCTTGAATCCATTCAGGTAATTGCGGATGATGTGGTGATATTGGATTCCTTTTCTACAGATGCTACAGAAAGTATTTCTAAAAAACACAACGTAAACTTTATTTCCCGTAAATGGGAAGGTTATTCTACATCAAAGAATTTTGCAAACGCACAAGCAAAATACGATTGGGTTTTATCCTTGGATGCAGATGAAGCATTATCGGAAGAATTAAAAAAATCAATTCTAAAAGCGAAAGAAGGAAAAGAATTAAAAAGCTATAAATTTCACCGTTTGACCAATTACTGTGGTTCCTGGATAAAACATTGCGGTTGGTATCCTGATACAAAAATCAGAATCTTTGACAGAAGAATTACCAAATGGGAAGGCATTATTCACGAGAAGTTGGCTATAGATTCAAAACAAGAAGCGATTTTGTTAAATGGTGATTGTCTGCATTACAGCTACTACACAATAGAACAGCACCATTTACAAGTAGAAAAATTTTCTACCCTTGCTGCACAAAATTTATTTGAGAAAGGAAAGAAAGCATCTGTAATACAATTATGGTTCAGTCCGATTGTAAAATTCATCAGCGACTACTTTTTTAAACTCGGAATTTTAGATGGAACCGCAGGATTTACAATTTGTAAAATTTCTGCAAAACATTCGTATTTAAAATATAAGAAGTTGAGGGAGTTGTATTCGTAAAATTAATCCTTCCTATTAATAACAAACAAAAAGAAAGAATTAAAGAAAGCATAGAAAGTAACTCCTGCCTGAGATTCAAGTGTATCTTCTGTTAAGAAAGAAACAATAGCAATCAATAAAAAACTGATATATAAATAATCGAATGTTTTCCCTTGCAATATCATTGGATAAAAAAGAGTAATTAAAAACCAAATCAAACCAACAATTCCGAATGCTACTCCAATGGATAAGTACTGATTGTGGGAACGTAATCTTGTTTCTTTCGTAAGCGGAGAATTCATTTTATCATATTGTTGTTCAAATGCATTTTTAATATCACCTGTTCCCACTCCGAAAACAAGATTGTCTTTAATAATTCCAACAGCTGCTTTCCAAAACTCAAAACGTTGTGTTAATGAATGTCCGCTTGGATCACCTGTTGTTTTATAGGTGTCCAATTCCCAAGCTATTTCATGCAATCTTCTTTTTAAACTCGAAATGTTTTGATAGTTGACATTCACCACTCCTCTTTCTATAGCTTTTATTTCTTCATCGGAAAGCGATTCAACTGCATCTGCATCTTTTCTTAAACCTTTGGATGCTAAAAATCTGACAAGTGTAAAATTGAGTGGATTGCCTTTTAAATCTTTTTCAAAAAATTTTAGTTCGCTTCTTTTATTCCATGAGTCTTCTAATTCTTTGTTACAGAAATAAATCCAGATAAAGTGTCCATTCTCCGTTAACTTCCCTGTTAAATCGTGTTCATAAGCATTTCCACGAGAAGTGGCTGTTTCCAATTTTGATAAATCAATTTTTTCGGTTGGAGGATTTGATTTATTAAGTTGATTAAATAAATAAAAAACAAAAATTCCAATTAATACAACCAGTAACAATCCGGAAAACCGAATCAATTTTTGTTTTGATTTAAAGATGGAATAAATACAAATTATTAGTGTTGCGAAACAAAATGCAGATAATCCTGTAATCGATTCGGTTAAAATCAAAAAGTATATCAACCAAACTCCTATTAAAATCCAGAGTGCCTTTTGAAGCGGTTTAACTGAATGATAAAAGAAGTAACCCGATACAAACAATGCAATACAAATCAATAATGCAAAACGAATATGAGAAATGAAGATAGAAACGCTTCTGATATCAACCAGTTCGCGGTGAATGATTCCTGTTAAAATAAGTGTGCTGATAATTGTTCCAACAATAATGGCTGCAACAAAAAATTGCAATATCACATCAATTATTTTTTTAGAAAGCGGTTTTGAAGTAGCTAAAATCAACGGAAGAACAATCAAAGGCATTTTAATCCGAATGTCTTTTGATGCATAGTCAAAATCAGAAGTATATAGTAACCCTATTACGTGAAGTAAAAAAAGTGAACTGAGAATGAGTGCGGGTTTATTTTTAAAGAAGGCTTTGAATTTTCCAATCACTCCACCTTCCAATAAAAAATTGCAGGCCAAAATAATTTGAGAGAGACTCATCAAAAATTTTGATAGCGGCATTCCTATCACCAATAAAATTAAGGCGAAAATATAAACGTAAGTATGGTACTTATCAGGGAGTAGCGATTTCCTCATATCCAATTGCAACGCAAATGTTGCAATAAAATTGCGTTAAAAACAGAAAAAAGATGAACAATTTCTATTTCTTAGGACTCTTCTCTTTTTCAGGGTTGTACAAGGGCTTATCTGTTGTACCAACAGTGGTCAAAATCTTATTGTATTTCTCAGTATCGTTCAACAAAGCAAATGCCTCCGTAAGTTCCTGGTCATCTTTTAAAGAAGCTTCTAAACGACCATTTTGAAAATAATAGCGGGAAGTAATTTCCTCTTCTAAAAATTGCTTTATTTCAGGTTTATATTTTACAAGGTCGTCTTTTTTATTATGAGTTATTTTAGTTTTTAAAGCAGCAATATCAGCGCCAATCAAATCTATAGATTTATCGTTTTTTGCATCATTGGTAAAGTCCTCTAAAGCTTTTTCTGTTTTAGTGGTATAATCGTATTCTTTATCATTCAAATAAGCAACAAACTCATCGTATTCGGCATCGGTTAATTTAAAATCTTTAGCCGGAGCAATTGTAGCGTGTGCTATTCTATATTTAGTAGCGTAATTGAAAATTAAATTTTTTGTAACCAAACTGCCTAAAATACTGGAGAATTTTTGAGGCTCAACAGCAATATCCGGAGCAATTCCACCACCATCATAAACTATTCTTCCGTTTTTTGTTTTGAATGCAGTAATTAATGAATCAGGCACTTTGTCTACACTTCCATCATCGTTACGGTGAGAATAATCCAAAGCCTGAATACATCTTCCGCTTGGTGTATAATATTTTGCAACTGTCACTTTTAACTGAGCATTGTAACTTAACGGACGAGTTTGTTGAACCAATCCTTTTCCATATGAACGCTGACCAATTACCACTCCTCTATCTAAATCCTGCAAAGAGCCTGAAACAATTTCCGAAGCCGATGCCGAACCTCTGTCAACCAAAACAACTATTGGAATACTCACATCAATTGGAGAATTTGTTCCTTTATAAACTTTATCCCAATCTTTTACTTTTCCCTTTGTGCTTACTATCTCCGTTCCTTTTTCTTCGAACATGTTTACAATATCTATCGCTTCTTTTAAAAGTCCACCCGGATTTCCACGTAAATCAAAAATCAAAGATTTGAATTCAGGATTTTTTTTCAATTCAAGTAAAGCTGCCTTCACTTCACCTGCAGCGTTTTCTGTAAAGCCTGTAAGTTTTATATAACCAACATTTTTACTGATCATACTTGAATAAGGAACACTTTTAATTTTTATGTCTTCACGACCGATTGTTTTTTCAATTGGTTTTGATTCTCCTTCTCTTTCAATCAATAATTTAATGGCTGTGTTTGCCTGTCCTTTTAAATATTTACTGATATCATCTGTTTTCTTCACTTTTACATCAATGTCGTTCACTTTTAAAAGTCTGTCGCCAGCACGTAAATCTGCTTTTTGTGCTGGAAATCCTTCGTAAGGTTCAGAGATAACAACATAATCACCAACTTGTCGGACCAAGGCTCCAATTCCTCCGTATTGTCCGGTTGTCATATAACGGTAATCTTCAATTTCTGATTCAGGAATAAAATTGGTGTATGGATCCAATGAACCCAACATATCATCAATTCCTTTTTTCATCAAATCACCCGGATTTGTTTCATCAACATAATAAATATTCAGTTCGCGAAACAATGTTGCAAAAATGTCGAGATTTTTAGACACTTCGAAAAAGTTATCTACGAAGCTGTAAGAAATCAAAGCATATCCTGAAATCACAACTGCGATGATTAATAATTTGAATTTTGAAATTAGTTTTTTCATAATAGTATGTTTTTCTATTGATATCTATTTTTTACTGCCATCCCGTGCTACGACACGGGATCTCATTATTGTGTGAACTGCTCTCAACTGGGAGATTCCGTGTCGCGGCACGGAATGACACTTAGGATTGAGATCGCTCTTCGTAAATTGTCTCCCAGCTCCTCTCTCCCCACTCCCATCTATGGAACAGGATCATGTCCATGTCCGCCCCAAGGATGACATTTTGAAATTCTTTTTATTGTTAAACCAAATCCTTTAAAAAACCCATGCTTCTTAAAAGCTTCTATTCCGTATTGGGAACAAGAAGGTTGAAATCTGCATGCTGGACCTAATAACGGAGAAATGGTATATTGATACAACTTTATTATTCCAATGAACAAATAACTAAATGGTGCGCCTATCCATTTCATTTTTATGCAACTGTTTTACTTAAACGCTCCAATGCCTCTTTTAATTTTATCTCTAGCTCTTTAAATTCAATTTTTGTTTTTGCAGTATAAACAATCATCACCAAAATCTTTTTCTCAGCCAACACATCGTATACTTTTTGCTTTTGCTTTCTATAGATTTCTCTTGTTTGTCGTTTTAATCTGTTTCTATCAACTGCTTTTTTAAAAGAACGTTTAGGAACGCTAATCACTACTTTTATTGGTGCTGAACTTTCTGCTATTGGCAACCATGTAATTCTATAGGGCGAATGATTGAATGATTTTCCTGTTTCAATCAATCGATCAATTAATATCTTACTGCATAAACGTTCGTTTTTTGAAAAAGTTTGCATTGCTAGTATAAAAGTAATTTAAAAAATTAGTTCGCACAATAAGATTGTGATGGAAGCAATATAAAGAATGTTAAATGGTTTCTGGTGCTTTGGCAAGAATATTACTTTGCTTTGTTTGCAGCAGTAATATACTGCTCTAAAGCCATTGTCATAGATGGAGCTTTAGGATTTGGAGCATGAATATCCAAATTTAAACCAGCTTCTTTTACAGCTTTTGCAGTGGTTGGACCAAAACAAGCGATGCGGGTTTTATTTTGTTTGAATTTTGGGAAATTCTTGAACAAAGACTTTATTCCAGCAGGAGTAAAAAACACTAAAACATCATAATTTACGTCTGCCAAATCGCTTAAATCACTTGCAACTGTACGAAACATAACAGCTTTTGAATACTTAATTTTTGCTTCATCCAACTTATCCGCAATCTCTTCTCTGGCAATATCAGAACAAGGCAATAAAAAGTTTTCTGTTTTATGCTTTTTGATTACGTCCATTAAATCGGTAACGGTTTGTTTTCCGTGGAAAATTTTACGCTTACGATATAAAACATATTTCTGTAAATAAAATGCTGTTGATTCAGAAACACAGAAGTATTTCATGGTTTCAGGAACTGTAACTCGCATTTCCTGACACATTCTAAAGTAATGGTCAACCGCATTTCTACTTGTCATGATGACAGCAGTATGGTCAGCAATGTTTACCTTATCTTTTCTAAAATCTTGTGCTGAAACACCCTCTATTTGAATGAATGGACGGAAATCAATTTTTACATTGCATTTTTTTGCAAGGTCCAAATATGGTGACTTATCCCCCTCGGGTTTAGGCTGAGAAACGAGTAAAGTTTTAACTTTCAATTTTGTGCGTTTTTAGTGAAACAAACAAAATAAATACTGCTTTTGAATGGGGCTATTTAATGTTAATCATAAATAACTTGACCATAATTACAAAAGGCAATATTTCAAGGGTGCAAAGATATAAAAATAAATAGAATTTGGAAACTCTTATGCTGTTGAGACCAATCAGAAAACCACGTAACACCCTGATAAACAACAATAAAGCAAATACACAATATCCAGAATAAATGAAAATAAGTGGTGAAACATCTTTCACAAATGTCATACAAACCACTATTGGTAGAAAAAAGAGCCCTAAAACATTACAAAAAAGGAAAATCATCATCGAATATTCACCTGATTCTTTTTGACTTTGAAATATAAAACCAAAAAAACGCACCAACAAAATCTTAATTCCATAAATGGCAGAAATAATGAGCAATAATTGTGTGAAAAATATCACTCCATTATTATTGGTTTGAATTCCATAATAATTTGCAAGTTGATAAATAAAAAGGGAAAATGAAATAATAAATAAAGCAGATAAAAAAATAGACACTCTATTTCCAAAAGTAATTTCATCTCTTCCCAATTGGTTTGAAAATCTATTAATGTAAAAAGCTTTTACAATTTGGTTTAATCTTTTACTGTTATTAGTATAAAGCCAAACAAATAAAATAAAAGCAAACAATAAAACAGCGGCAACTCCAAAATCAAAATTTGTAATGTGTAGTTGCGGACTATCTGATTTTTTATTTAAAAGATGCCCTTCAAAAAGAGAAGTTGTTAAGCTACTATCGGAAACAGTAGAACCAATTAAAGAATCGGAAGGTGTAATAATATGTTTTACTTGAGTTGGCAAATCGCAACAAAGGTAAGGATTTCGACACACAAAGCTTTATCGGCAATAAAAAAAAGAGACTGCTCATTTGAACAACCTCTTTTAAATATGTTTTAAAAAGTATTAGTGTTTTTTCTTTCCACCCAAATTGAAAACCCTAGAAATATTGAAACCAAATTTAAATCCTCCTTTCAACCAACTGTCGGTTGTATTTGGGATATAATTGTTTTCAATTATTCCGGAAGCATTGGTGAAATTTACATGAAATACGTGTCCACCTGTTTCAATTTCAATACCCAAAGCCAATGGATTATAAAAAGGATTTGCAGTATTGTTAGTTCGGTAATCAGAAAAAGTATAATAGTAGTCACCAATAATTCCGAAACGTTTGGTTAACATAAAACGGAAACCAGCTCCCATTGATATCAAATCATTTGTTTCTACAGCATCATTATCTGCATTAATGCTTCCCAACACATAATTTCTGTGCTGATACGTTGGTGTCAATTGCATTGAAAAACGCCATCCGAATTTACGTGCAATTAATAATTGAGTTGTATAAGCAAAACGATGAATGTCGTTTTGTTTAAATTCTGGATCAACCACCATTCCGCTGTAAAACTGACTTGCTTCCTGAGGAGTATAACTCACATCTGCATATAGCGCTAAAGAAAGTGGAATATGATTGTCTTTAGTTTGTGTAAGAATTCTATATTTTACAAAGCCATCAATTAACTCTGCTTGCTTACTTCTTCCTACTCCGAGTGTTAAATTATCTGTAATTCCAAAATCAAAACCAATTCGTATGTCTGCAGAATTATCAAAACCATAAAGTTGATGTCCGCCTCCACCACTTTCTTTTCCTATGTTTCCAAAACGGTGAGTAACACTGAAATCCATTGTTCTCTTTTTTACCGTTTCGGTGGTTTGCATATTTATAATCTTCGATCCTTTGAAACTGGCAGTAACTTTCTCATGTGTTTTAGGTCCACTTGCTGAGTCCAGCATTGCCAACATATCATCTTGTGCAACTATAAAAGAGCCAGAGCAAATAAAACCAAAAATGAAAATTATTTTTTTTGTAAGTATCATAAATTAATTCTTTTTAAAAGGTGCTAATACTGCATCTAATTTTACATCTACTATTTCTGCAATATTTTGAATATACAAGCTCGGAACTTTAACACCGTACTCAGCAATTTTTATTTTGAATTTTGTGGAAATAGTGATTTCGTCACCCTTTTTAGTTACAACTCCATCAATTGTAATGTCTTTATCCACACCATGCATCGACATTTTTCCTGTAACTGTAACTTTCGTTTCTCCGTCTTTTGTCCAATCTACTTTTTCATTAATTTTTCCTTTGAAAATGGTATTCGGATACTTTTCGCTTTCCATATAATTTTCATTGAAATGTTCCTGCATCAATGGTTTTTCAAAAACAAAAGCGGTGTTTACAATTTTAATCTGAATATCGTTTGTTGCAGTATTGATTAATGGTTTTGCTGCTTTATTTACAGCTTCAATATTTTCAAGTGGAGAAGCAGAGAAAAAACTTACTTCGCATGTTTTAGCCATAAAAATTTGTGCGAACATGCTTGTGCTGATCACAATTGCTGTTAGAGAGAGTACTACTTTTTTCATTTGTTTATTGGGTTAAGTGTAGTTTTAAAATGTCAATTCAATATACCTATAATTATGCCATTAATTATTGAGAGCGCCTTGTTCCATCCAACATTTTAGTTTGCTTAATTCATCTTCGGGAAGAGCCGGACCGCCCTGAGGCATATCCTTTAATGTAAATACTCTGTTTTTAAAAGCTCCACTTTCTACTTTTGATTTTAATACAGCATAGTCGGTCAAATTACCATCTACACTACCCGAACCATGGCAGCCACCACATTTTACTGAAATAATTGTATCAATATCGGTTGAATATGAAACGGGAGCAAGACATTCGGTTGACATGGGTTCTGCCTTTTCAAAAGTACAAGAGCCAAGTAAAAGAGTGGTAAAAAATGAAATCAAAAATATTCTTTTCATGTTATCTATATTTTGATAGACAAATATAGAATAATAATAAAATAAATCAATAAGGGAAGCATCTAATTACTATTAATTATTGGGAGCACCTTGGTCTAACCAGCATCTTAACTTCCCCAACTCTGCTTCGGTAAGTTGATCATAACCGGGAGGAGCCATGTCCTTTTTATTAAACACGCGGTCTTTGAAGGTTCCATCGTTAATTAACTCCTTTAAATGATTAAAATCTGTAAAGTCCCCCGCATTCATATATGATGGAATATTGGAATGACAAACTACACATTTAGAGTCGATGAAAGGTTTTATATCAGTAGCATAATACATTGTTGTAGTACATCCGGCAGGAAGCGGAACAGCCTTTTCGAAAGTACATGAACCTAGGAGAAACACAGCAAAAATCAGAAGTATAGATAGCTTTTTCATGTTGTTTTTATTGATAACACAAATATAAAACAAGGTTTAAAATTCTGATAGCACAATTAATGGCAAAAATGGTGTTTTTTACTTTTTATTGCCTGTTGCAGGCAGGTCATAGTCTTTTGTATCCACAAGTTCCCCTGCTTCATTCCAATAAGTCCATTTACCACTTTCCTTATCATTTGTAAAGAAACCATCGTATCGTTTTTTTCCGTTTTCGTACCAGGTGGTAGTTTTTCCATTTTTAATTCCTGCAGAAAAAGTGGTTTCACTCCAGTGAAGACCGTTTTCGTAAAAACTTTTCCATAAACCTTCGCGTTTTCCATCTTTCATCATGCCAAGCATTTTTACATTTCCATTCGGATATTTGATAATGCTTTCACCGTCTTTTGTTGTGGTATCTTGTTGCGATACAATGGTGAATGTTGTAGAATCAACTTTCGTAGATTTTTCAACTTCTGCTTCTGTTATCTTTTTATCTGCTGCTTGATTTGAGCAAGAAATTAATCCTATAATAATTACAGAGAAGAAAATAATTTTCGTTTTCATGCTAATTTAATTTTTACGTTCTGTTGTATATTTTACTAAGCCTTCTAAAGATGCGCGTGAAGGGTTTTCCGAAAATTGTGAAAGCAAATTTAAAGCACGGTTTTTATATTCGTTCATTTTACTTTCTGCATATTGAATACCGCCACTCTTAATCACAAAATCAATTACCTCAGCAACTTTTTTCGGATTGTTATTGTTGTTTTTTACAATGTTGATGATCCTTCTTTTTTCGAAATAACTTGCATTATTCAAAGCAAATATCAATGGGAGAGTCATCTTTTTTTCCTTGATATCTATTCCGGTTGGTTTCCCAATATTTGAGCCATCACCATAATCAAACAAATCATCTTTTATCTGAAATGCAATTCCCACAGCTTCTCCAAAGGCACGCATTTGTTCTACCACTTTTTCATCTTTTGTAACAGATGCAGCTCCGCAAGCGCAACAAGAGGCAATTAAGGATGCTGTTTTTTTACGGATGATATCAAAATAAACTGCTTCATCAATATCCAATTTTCTGGCTTTTTCAATTTGTAACAATTCTCCTTCACTCATTTCTCTTACTGCATTGGAAACCAAACCCAACAAATGATAATCTTTGTTATCAACAGAAAGCAGCAAGCCTCTCGACAATAAAAAATCTCCTACCAAAACAGCAATTTTATTTTTCCAGAGTGCATTCACAGAAAAAAATCCTCTGCGTTCATTTGAATCATCCACCACATCATCATGAACCAAAGTGGCTGTATGCAAAAGTTCTATCAATGATGCTGCACGGTAAGTTGATTCATTCATTTCACCAACCATTTTTGCCGACAAAAAAACAAACATCGGGCGCAACTGTTTTCCTTTGCGCTTTACAATATAATGCGTGATTTTGTCCAACAAGGGAACCGAACTTTTCATTGAAGCTTTAAACTTCAATTCAAATTCAGCCATCTCATTTTCAATCGGTGCTTTTATTTGATCTACTGTCATGCTTTGGCCTTCATTTTTCTTTTTTCAAATCCTTCTTTATTCTTATTTGCTAACTGCCCGCACGCTGCATCAATATCTTTCCCTCTGCTTCTTCTAACATTTACAATAATGTTTTTGCTCTCTAAATATTTGGCAAATGCATCCAGCCTTTCTGATGTTGTTTGCTGAAACTCTCCGTCATCAATCGGATTGTATTCAATAATATTTACTTTGCATGGAATGTGTTTACAGAATTTTGCTAAATCCTGAGCATCTTCTATTCCATCGTTAAAATCTTTAAAAGCAATATATTCATACGTTACACGCGTTCCTGTTTTTTCATAAAAATATTTCAAAGCTTCAGCCAATGCTTCTAATGAATTACTTTCATTAATTGGCATGATGTGATTTCTTTTTTCGTCATTGGCAGCATGTAAGGATAAAGCTAAATTAAATTTTACTCCATCATCACCCAACTTCTTAATCATTTTTGAAACTCCGGCAGTACTGATGGTGATTCGTTGTGGCGACATATTCAATCCTTCCGGAGAAGTTATTTTTTGAACTGAATCCAATACATTTTTATAATTCAACAGTGGTTCACCCATTCCCATGTAAACAATATTGGTAAGAGGTGTTTTGTATTTTTCTTCTGCCTGATTTTTTATTAAAACAACCTGATCATATATTTCATCGGCATTTAAATTCCGTAATCGTTCTAATTTTCCAGTAGCACAAAATTTACAAGTTAAACTACAACCAACCTGAGAAGAAATACAAGCAGTCATCCGGGTTGTACTAGGAATTAAAACTCCTTCTACAATATTACTATCATAAAGTTTAAATGCATTTTTTATAGTACGATCGCTGCTGATTTGCATATCATCCACCTTCACTGCGTTAATCACAAAATGTTTGTCGAGTAATTCACGGGTAGATTTTGAAAGGTTAGTCATTTCATCAAAAGTAATTGCCGACTTTTTCCAAAGCCATTCATACACTTGTTTAGCCCGAAAAGCCTGATCACCGTTTTCTACAAAAACAGCTTTTAGTTCTTCGAGTGAAAGTGCCCGTATATCTTTCTTTTGTTCCATTTGACTAAACACAAATTTACGAATAGATATTCATATAAAGAGCTTTATAATTTCGTAAATTCGTGCATTATAAAAGCTATTTATGCGTAAAATCTCTGCCGATTATATTTTCCCCATTGCCTCTGAACCAATTAAAAATGGTATTATTACGATTGATGATGATGGAGCCATTCTCTCAGTTGAAAGCATGTCTGGCATCGGTCATCCGACATCGGACATCCAACATTACGAAGGAATTATTTGTCCGGGATTCATAAACACACATTGTCATTTGGAGCTTTCTCATATGCATTCTCAGGTTTCAGAAAATGCTGGAATGACTGGTTTTATAAAAGAGTTATTGGGTAAACGTACTTCCTTTTCAGAAAATCAAATTCAGGACGCTATTGCACATGCAGATGCTGAAATGGTAAAAAATGGAATTGTTGCTGTTGGTGATATTTCTAATAACAATGATACTTTCAAACAAAAATCAAACAGCTCAATTTTCTATCATACATTTATTGAAGTTTTTGATTTTAATCCAGATAAAGCAGATGAAATTTTTGCAAATGCAATTAATCTTGGAAAACAATTAAAAGAACTTCCACATTCCATTGTTCCACATGCGCCTTATAGCGTTTCCGAAAAATTATTCAGATTAATTTCTGAAGAAGCTGTAAAGAAAAATGCACTCATAAGCATTCATAATCAGGAAAGTTTGGAGGAAAGTGAATTATTTATTTCTCATTCCGGAGCAATGTTTGAAGCCTTTTCAAGAATGGGAATCAACATGGAAATAATTCCAAAAACAGGCCTTAATTCATTGCGTACTATATTTCCAAAATTACCATTATCACAAAAAATACTATTTGTACACAATACATTTACAACAAAAGAAGATTTGCAATGGATTAAGTCTAATATCTCAAATCTAATATCTAATATCTATTTTTGTACTTGTCCAAATGCAAACTTGTATATAGAAAACAAATTACCTGATTACAACATCTTTATTAATGAAAATGCTTGTGTGACAATCGGAACAGATAGCCTTGCGTCTAATTGGAGTTTATCTATTTTGGATGAAATTAAAACCATTGCAAAACACTATCCTCAAATTCCTTTACAAACATTGCTCACCTGGGCAACAAAAAATGGTGCAAAATTTTTAGGATTAAATCAATTGGGGACAATTGAAAAAGGAAAAAAACCTGGATTGAATTTGTTGAAGAATCTGGATGGGATGATGATTACTGAGAAGACTGAAGTAGTGAAATTGGCTTAAAATAGGAACGCAGATTTTTATGATTATTATGATAAAAAATAATCTTTTATTTTATCTCACAAAAAAATCATATGTCTATAAAACAAAAAATCCAGGAAACACTTCAAAAAAATATGATTTAATTTAAAAATCTTAACAAATCATAACCATCATAAAAATCTGCGTTCCTATCACTTCATCAAAGCAACAGCAATAGCCAAATCCTGCTCCGTAGTAATCTTTATGTTTTCTCGATTGCCTTCAATCAAATTTATCTTTTCGCCAAAAGCTTCCAAAACAGTTGCATCATCTGTAAATTCGGGCTTGTATTCTTTCAAAAACGCTTTTTTAATTAAATCGGAATGAAAACATTGTGGCGTTTGAATAATGGAATAATGTGTTCGATCAACTGCACAACTTTCTTTTCCTTTTAAATATCTTATCGAATCATTTAATGGAATTGCAGGAGAAGCATTGCCTAACACCTCTGCAGTTTCATATGCGTTTTTGATTGTTTGTGAACTTACCAATGGCCTTGCTGCATCATGAATTCCAACTATACACGCATCGGGAACAAGTGATAAACCATTTTTTACTGAATGGTATCTTGTTTCTCCGCCATCTATTAATTGATGTTGAATTGTAAAATTATGTTTTGTGCAAAGATTTTTCCATTCATCGTTTAACTGTTTTGCCAAAACAACAATCACAGAAATATCAGAAAAAGTTTGAATAAATTTTTCAATCGTATGCATCAAAATAGGTTTCCCTTTCAGCTCAATAAACTGCTTAGGAACAGCATTGTTCATGCGATTCCCGGTTCCACCAGCTACTATGATTACATACTTTTTCATTTTGAAATTGTACAAATAACGAATAAAAAAACGAATTTACGAATCTTAGTACCAATTACCACTATTCGTAAATTCGTAATGATTAGTTATCTGTACTTACAAGATTAACATTGCATCTCCGTAAGTATAAAAGCGATACTTTTCTTTGATTGCTTCTTTGTAAGCTTTCATCATTAAATCGTATCCGCCAAAAGCGCAAACCATCATCAATAAAGTTGATTCAGGTGTATGAAAATTAGTGATCATACAATTTGCTACACTAAAATCGTAAGGAGGAAAAATAAATTTATTTGTCCAACCATCATAAGGTTTTACATAACCATCCGTACTAACAGAAGTTTCAATTGCACGCATAGTCGTTGTTCCAACAACACAAACTTTCTTTCTGGCTTCACGTGATTTATTTATAATCTTACAATCCTTTTCAGCAATATAAGCTTGCTCCGAATCCATTTTATGTTTTGTCAAATCTTCTACTTCCACTGTTCTGAAAGTTCCTAAACCGACATGTAAAGTAACATTTGCAAAATTCACCCCTTTTAATTCCAATCGTTTTAAAAGTTCACGACTAAAATGTAAACCTGCAGTAGGAGCAGCAACTGCTCCTTCATTTTTTGCATAAACAGTTTGATAACGTTCTTTATCATCTTCAGTCGGAGCACGCTTAATGTATTTAGGAAGTGGTGTTTCTCCCATATCGTACAAAGTTTTACGGAACTCTTCATAAGAACCATCAAACAAAAATCTCAATGTTCTTCCACGGGAAGTTGTGTTATCAATTACCTCAGCAACCAATGTATCATCATCACCAAAATAAAGTTTATTTCCAATTCGGATTTTACGGGCAGGATCAACAAGCACATCCCATAAACGGCTTTCAGCATTTAATTCGCGCAATAAAAACACTTCAATCTTTGCACCTGTCTTTTCTTTATTTCCGTACATACGTGCCGGAAATACCTTTGTATCATTCAAAATCATACAATCTCCATCTCCGAAATAACTCAAAACATCCTTAAAATGCTTGTGTTCAATTTTTCCTGTTTTACGGTTTACAACCATCAATCTTGCTTCGTCACGTGTTTTTGCAGGTGTTTCAGCAATTAATTCTTTTGGTAAATTAAATTTAAACTGTGATAATTTCATATGTTATTATTTGTTTTTTAGTTGTCATATGGAATACGCCATACGTTCTTTTGTGCTGATATGAAGTCTTAACTATGGCTAATATTTCATATAAGTTTAATTGTTTTGGAGTAAGATTGTTTGAAACAACAGGTGCAGAACGCTCTGTATATTGCATAAATCTTACGGGATTTATATATTCTCGATTAATAAGGGCGCAAAAGTAAGCTTTAGATGAGGCGAAGTCAATAAAAATCGTGTTTATTTTAAATATTAGCAGCTTATCCTATGTAAAAAACTATTACTCACAAGAATTGAACAACTGGAAATTTATGCTATTGCTTTAGTTTTCTGATAATTACAAACAACCCTATTTAGCACTTCGTGTTATTTATAAATTAAAAATGTAAAAAAGGCAATTCATCAATAAAATTTATTATATATTAGCCTCCCCTTACTATAAATAACTAAACTAAACTAAAACAATTATGAAAAATTTATTTTTATTTGTTGCTCTGGCAGTTACTGCGTCTGCAGTTGCACAAGACAAAAAAGCAGAGGTGAAATACAGAAGAAGCTCTCTACATTCTATAATCATTGACGATGCAAAACTTCCAAATGCAAAAGTCATTAAAGATGTTTTTACAAAACAACCTTTGCCTGACAAATACAACGACCATTCATTGGCGTCACGTTCTTTTGCTCCTGATAAATATGCATTGACAGCAGAAGAAAAAGCTGCATTAGGTGCAAAAACAGATGGAAAAGCTGCAGGAAAGATGAAAGGAATGGCTAAAGGAGCTGCTGCAGGTGCATCAGGTGGATTAGTAGATACTACTGATGCAAAATACCTTCCTCAAGTAGTTGAAAAATATTTGATTGCAAACAATGTTGCTAAAGACTTGGTTGCTAAATGGTTCAACAGAGATGCATCAGGAGCTTTCAATATGAATTTAATTGGTGAAAGAGGTTCTTATGATGCTAGTGCATTACAAGTTAGCACTGCTAAAGGTTCTGTAAGAGGAATGGCTTCTATTGCTGATGCGGGAGTTGAATTGATTGGAAATACTTTTGTTGTTGCAACTCGTTTCAACTACGTTAGTAAAAAAGAAATTTATGATGCCGCACAAGCTGCTTTAGCTGCTACAGCTGCTGTTGCCGGTGGTGCTGCAGGTGGAAAATTAAAAGGTAAAGTTCCAGGTGGAGGTGTTCCAAATGTTCCTATTACTCCAGAAATGCAAGCTGCTAAAGATGCTGCTTACAAAAAAGCTACTGAAGGATACATTGTTCAGTGTACTTCTTATTTATTCCAATTAGTTTGGAACGATTCAGTTGAAGCAGTTTTCTATAATGATTTATGGATGGATGCTTCTAGCATTGACGCAAAGAAAAAGAAAGCATTTGATGATTCTAAATTATTTACATTGAAATACATTGGTGATGGAAAAGCATTAGCTAATGTTCCATTGTCGTTGAAGAAAAAAAGAACAGAAGAAGAATTAATTGCTGCGGCAACTCAAAATGCTACAGATGCTTCTATCGCTAAATTGCAAAGAGATTATGAAGTTTTCAAAACTAAAATTCCTTTATATAGCGGAAACCCTATCACTGCTAAAATTGGTTTAAAAGAAGGTTTAGAAGCTGGTGATAAATTTGAAGTTCTTGAACAACAACTTGACGAGAAAACTGGAAAAACTAAATACGTTAGCAAAGGTAAAATTAAAGTAACTGACGCTATTTGGGATAACCGTTTCGCTTTAGATGGTGAAGCTCCTGAAGTAGAAGTAGCTTTGGATAAAGACGGAAAACCATTGCCTCCAAAACCAGTTTACACTGAAACTACTTTCAAAGGTGGTTCTAAATTCTACTCTGGTATGTTAATCAGACAAATTAAGTAAGAAAAATAATTCTCCTCAAGATGATAAAAAACACATCATTTTGAGGAGATTTTTTTTGGAACAATAATTGGAATTGGCACGTTGTAAATTTTTAAAAACCTAAAACTAAACAAATGAAAAAAACAACAAAACTATTAATGGTTGCTGTAACTATATTGTTCGCAACTGTTTATTCAACTTCCGCATTTGCACAAGCTGGAAAAAAAGCTGATAAAGACACTAAATTATGGCGCTACGAAGTTCAATGCGTTGGCGTTGGTAACGAAGGAACAAAATTAATTAAAGTGTTTTCTTACTCTAAAAAAGCAGATGTTGCTATTGAGCAAGCAAAAAAGAATGCAGTTCACGCTATGATTTTCCAAGGGTTCAACGGAAACAGTGGTTCTGGCTGCCCAACACAAAAACCATTAACTGATAATCCTGCTCTTGAGCAAGAAAAAGCAGACTTTTTTGATGCGTTTTTTGCTGATGGAGGAAAATACATGAAATTCGTTTCTGTATCAGGTGACGGACAAGTTGCTGCTGAAGACAGAATGAAAGTTGGTAAAGAATACAAAGTGGGTGTAGTTGTTTCTGTAATGTACGATCTTTTAAGAAAAGATTTGGAAGCTGCAGGATTAATCAAAGGTCTTACTTCAGGTTTTTAATTCATAAAACACATGAAAAATAAATATTTATTCGCAACCCTATTTTTATTTTGTACTGTTTGGGGCTTTGCTCAAAGACAACAAAAGAAAATAGCAGGAGCCTACGATACCTATAAAACTGAATGTATGGGTGTTGAAGGAGACGGATCTCAGACTGTGAAATGCTGGGGTACCGGGAAAAACAGATTTGATGCAGTTGAACAAGCAAAAAAAAATGCAATAAAGGATGTACTCTTTACTGGCATCTTGAATGGCAGAGACGAGTGCAACAAAAAACCTGTGATTTTTGAAGTGAATGCTCGAGAAAAATATGAGGATTACTTCAATGCATTTTTTGCTGATGGTGGTGCATACAAAAATTTCGTTTCAATGAAAGATGAATCACTTGGACCAAAAATCACAAAAGATAAAAAGAAAGCTGGTTCTGAAGTTACAGAAGGAGTGATCGTTCGTGTACTTAGAGCTGAGTTAAAGAAAAAAATGATAGAAGATAAAATAATACAACCTTAAAAAAACAGCTATGAAAAAAATAATACTAATTCTTTGCAGCCTCTTACTTATTGTGAATGTAGGCTTCTCTCAAGCAAAAAAACCAACCATTATGGTTTTACCTAGTGATGTTTGGTGCAATACAAATGGTTTTATGATGGAGTTTGATAATCAAGGAACCAAAGTGAAAATTCCTGATTACAAAAAAGCATTTCAAGAAAGTGCTGACTTATTAAACGTAATAAGTAAGATCAACGGATTGATGGCTGACAGAGGTTTCCCTTTGAAAAATGCTGAGTCTTCTTTAAAATCATTAGAAGGAGAAAGTGCTGAAAATGCCATGTTAACCAGCAAAGGCGGTGCAGGTGTTGCTGAAAGTCCGGTTGATAAATTGAAAAAAACTGCTAAAGCAGATATCATTATGCAATTGACTTGGACAGTAAATACAACTGGTCCTAAAAAATCAATCACATTTAACTTACAAGGTTTAGATGCTTATACTGATAAACAAGTTGCTACAGCAGTTGGAACAGGTGCCCCATCTTTTTCTGCCGAATTAGCAGTTTTATTAGAAGAAGCAGTTCTTGCTCATTTAGATGGTTTCAATTCTTCATTGCAAAAACATTTTGAAGACATGTTCGCAAACGGACGCGAAATAATTATCCGTATCAAAAAATTTGATTCTTGGGACGGAGATCTTGAAAAAGATTTCGGTGGAAAAGAATTGGGTGATGTGATTGAAGGATGGATGACAGCAAACACTGTTAAAGGTCGTTTCAGCACAACTGATGCAACTGAAAACATGATGTTGTTCGAACAAGTTCGTATTCCATTGTACGATGCTAGCGGTAAAGCTACTGACGCACGTGGATTCTGCAAAGAATTACAAAAGTTCTTACAAGCTCCTCCTTACTCTATCACAAATAAATTGATGATGAAAGGTTTAGGACAAGCAACCATAGTTTTAGGAGATAAATAATAATTTAAAACTAAAAGAAATGAAAACAACTAAAAATATTTTTCTTGCTATGTGTGCAGCAGTAGCTCTGAATTTCGGAACAAACGCTCAAAACACAGCTGGAAAATTGGAAGATGTAGGTCGCCTTACATTGGCTGCATACGTTCCACCACAAATTGATCAAATGCCAGATGCGGCACGCAGCTCTCTGTCAAATAAGATTAGTCAAATTGTTACACAAAACGGAATGGGTGGAAGTGCGCGCAACGAGCGTTTCATCCTTACTGCAAACATTGTGATTAACACAAAAGACATCCTGCCAGGACCTCCTCCAATGCATGCTTATACCTTGGACATCACTTTCTTTATTGGTGATGGTATCGAAGGAACTAAGTTTGCTAGCAAAACTGTTACAGTTAAAGGTGTTGGAACCAACGAAACAAAAGCTTACATGGAAGCAATCAAAATGGTGAAGCCAACTGATCCTGCTTTGCAATCTTTTGTTGAAGAAGGTAAAAAGAAAATCATGGCTTACTACAATAGTAAATGTGATTTCATCATCAAAGATGCACAAACAATGGCATCTCAAAACGACTTTGATGGAGCAATCTACAAATTGGTTTCTGTACCTGATGTTTGTAAAGAGTGTTACGACAAATGTATGACAGCTGTTGCTCCAATGTATCAAAAGAAGATTGATAGAGAATGTAAGATGAAATTGGCTGAAGCAACTGGAATATGGAATGCAAGTCAAGATATGGCTGCTGCTGATAATGCAGGAGCACTCCTTGCTACTATCGAACCTTCATCATCTTGTTATGGGGAAGCAAAAGCATTGCATGCAAAAATTGCTAAAAAAGTAAACGAGATCGACAAACGTGAGTGGGCTTTTAAAGTGAAAGAACAAGCTCAAACTAGTGAGATGATTAAAGCTTACAGAGATGTAGGTGTTGCTTATGGTAACGGTCAACCACAAAATGTTTCTTACACAACTGTAGGTTGGTGGTAATCTAAAATTAGAATTTTAAAAAGAGTCTCGAATTTTTTCGGGGCTCTTTTTTTTATTTGTAGTATTGTAATATGAAATCGCTTCGAATCACATTATTATTTATTGTATTGTCATCTTCTGCAATTGCAAAAGATAGTACTACTGTGGAATTTAAAAGATTTGCCTTGGGAATTCATGGATCTCCTGATTATTGTTTTAGGAGTTTATCAAGCATTGTATATAGCACATTATGGAGAGATGCCTTTGAAAAACCAATGCTGGGCTACACTGGTGGTATAGACTTGTCGTACTTCATAAAAAAACAATTTGCTGTTTCACTCGGAGTAAATTATTCTCAAAAAGGGTACGGAAGTCATGAAATAAATATTGCCTATGCTTATTCGCCTGAAACTATAATCGGGACAGGAAAATATAGATACAATTACAATTATATTGAAATTCCGGTGAAGGCAAATTTTGTTTTTGGGAAAAATAAAATTCGTTTCATAACAAGCCTTGGAGCAAGTCCTGCATTTATGCTTTATCAACGAACAAATTTAAAAATCAAATATATTGATGATACCAGAGAAAATAAAAAAGGGAAACCAAATTATATATACAATCCTTTCAATTTATTTTTGAACGGCAGTATTGGTATTGACTGTAAACTTGGAAAAAAAATGGGATTGCGAATTGAACCTACTTATAGTTATGGATTATTTGAAACAATTAATGCATCGTACTCCGAACACTTGTGGAACGCAGGTTTAAACATCGGATGCTACATCAAGCTTTAAACTTTTTTCAAAGTCTTCAATACTCATCGCATCTTCTAATTTGTATTCTCCTATTCTAGTTCTGCACAAAGCAATTAAATGTGCACCTGAATTTAGTGCCAATCCAAAATCACGGGCGAGTGAACGAATATAAGTTCCTTTGCTACACACCACCCTGAAATCGACTTCCGGTAAAGCTATCCGTATTATCTCAAAAATAGTAATGGTAATTTCTTTGGACTTTATTTCTGCAGTTTTTCCTGCTCTTGCAATATCATAAGCACGCTTTCCATCAATTTTTATTGCAGAAAAAAGCGGAGGTGTTTGCTGAATTGTTCCTATGAATTGTTTTGTTGCTTCTTTTATTAATTCATCCGTAATGTGTCCAGTTGGAAAATGTGCATCAATTTCTTTTTCCAAATCAAAACAAGCTGTTGTTGCACCAATAAAAAATGTTCCTGTATATTCTTTTTCTTGCGCTTGATAGTTTTCAATATTTTTTGTCTGCTTTCCAGTACAAACAATCAACAAACCCGTTGCAAGTGGATCAAGAGTTCCTGCATGCCCTATTTTTGGTTGCACTTTTTTTCCATCTAAAATTAAGGAAGGATGATTTTTGATTAACCATTTCATTTTATTCACCACTTGAAAGGATGTCCACTTAAGCGGCTTATGAATGAGAAGAACTTCTCCTGTTCTGAAATCGGTCATGAAATATTATGGAGTAAGTTGTAATCCTGTACTAAGTGCGTAAGCTAAAAACAAAGCACCTAAAATAATTCGGTAGTATCCAAAATGTTTGAATCCATATTTATTTAAGAAAGCAATAAATCCTTTTATGGCAAGTAGCGCAACAATAAAAGCAACAAATCCACCTACTAATAAAATGGTAATGTCTTCGCTATGAATATTATCTTTCTCTTTCAACAAATCATATCCTGATGCTGCAAACATGGTTGGTATCGCCAATAAAAAAGAAAATTCCGCTGCTTGTTTGCGATCAAATCCTGCAAATACTCCTCCGAAGATTGTTGCGGCAGCACGAGAAACACCTGGCACCATTGATACACACTGTATCAATCCAATTTTAATTGCACCACCAAAACTAATGTCTTCTACTTGTTTGTATTCCGATCTTTTTTTCTCTGTCCACTTATCCAACAAAATCAAAACCACTCCACCCACAATTAAAGAAATACTTACAGTAAAAGGATTGAATAAATAAAGTTTAATGGTTTTGTAAGCAAAAAATCCGATAACTCCGGTTGGAAGAAAAGCAACAGCTAATTTTAAATAAATATCTATACCGACAAAAAAACGTTTGAAGTACATAAACACAACAGCCATGATAGCACCCAGCTGAATTACAATCTCAAATGTTTTTGCAAATTCTTTGTCTTGAATATTCATTAAAGAATCAGCCAAAATCATATGACCCGTTGAAGAAACCGGCAGAAACTCCGTAATTCCTTCAATGATGGCAATAATAATAGCTTGGATGTAACTCATGTAATTGGGATTTCGGAAGTTTTAATTCCACTTCCGAAATTGAACTTCCGACTTTCGATTTGATATTATTGTTTCGATTTTTTCATAATAGCATAAAGCACTACTACAAAACCTAATAAAATAACAATTGGAGAAAGAGTAATTCGTCTGAAACTAAAAATTTCATCAGCATTAAAGTCATTCGGGTTTGCAGCGCCACCGCCAACCATTAACATATAACCAATAGCAACAATAACAACTCCGATAATTAAAATGCGGTAGTTTTCTTTTGTAAAAGCAAAACCCGGTTGTTTTTTAGATTCTTTACTCATTTTGATGATTTTTTTAGCAAAGCAAATGTAACAAAATTTAAGGGAAAAAGGTGTTAAAAAAGGTGAACTTCTCGACTTCGCTCGAAGTGACAATAGAGTGATTTCGTTCGAATAGATCCCTCCTGTGCTGTCAGTTCGAGCGGAGTCGAGAACCAAGCGCTAGATTTAATAGTATAACTCATCCGATTTTAAGCGCAAATACTTGCGAACCGCCAATGAAGTGCTTATCCAAGAAATAATGACTCCCAATAGAATTACGATTCCAAACAAAGAAGCCAGCATATTAGGGTCTTGCAATTCGGCCAATTCGGGTAATTGTTTTTGAAGAAAATATAAAAATCCTATCAACATCCCAATGGCAACCCCTGCTCCGTAGATACCATGACGAATACCTTTTAACACAAATGGCAAACGAATAAACCCTTGTGTTGCACCAACCAATTGCATGGTTTTTATGATAAAACGTTTACTATAAATAGATAATCGGATAGTATTATTGATTAAGGCCAAGGCGATAAACATCAATACGCTGCTAATAATCAGAACCCACAAACTTAGTGTATTCACATTTTCGTTGATACTGTTGATCATTGATTTTTGATAGATCACTTCCTTCACCAAATTGGTTTCCAACAAATCTTTTTCTATCCAAGCTAAACTATCGGAGTTGGCATATTCTGCTTTTAAACGGACTGTAACGGAAGCCGACAAAGGATTAAATCCTAAGAAGTCGATGAAATCTTCTCCAATATCTTCTTGTAATTTTTTTGCTGCTTCTTCTTTGGAAATGGATTGAGTAGACTTAACAAAATCAGATGCATCCAAGGTTTTTATCAAATGCTGAACATCTACTTCTTTCGCATTATCATTGATAACAACCTGAATACCTATGTTTTCTTTGAAATTATCGGAAAGTTTACGGGTATTTAAAATGATAATGCCCAATAAACCAAGCATGAACAACACTAGCGAAAGACTCACTACTGTTGTGATAGAAGAACCCGTTAGTCTGCGTTTTGAATATTTATCCGACACCTTTATTATTCGTTTTTGTAAAAATAGACATTTAACAGCCCTTGCTTTTAAACCATAGGAAATTGAAATAAACAATCTGACGTTAATAACCCTAGAATAGGAACGCGGATCTATTAAGATTTTTATGATTTACGCTGATAAATATTTAAATATGGTATTTTATGTTTTTTGCTTTATCACTGCATAATCCTTAATCATAGCAAACCTGGCTATCATTTTTTATCATAAAAATCATAACAAATCTGCGTTCCCATCCAACACAGATTTCGTATATTCGCAACACTAAAAAAAGAATAAAATTTACAATGGAATACAATTTCAGAGAAGCAGAAAAGAAGTGGCAGGCATACTGGGCGAAAAACAAAACTTTTAAGCCGGAAGAAAAATCAACAAAGCCTAAATATTATGTTTTGGATATGTTCCCCTATCCAAGCGGAGCAGGTTTACATGTTGGTCATCCATTAGGTTATATAGCATCTGATATTTTTGCAAGATATAAGCGTTTGAAAGGATTTAACGTATTGCATCCCATGGGTTACGATTCATTTGGTTTGCCTGCTGAACAATATGCTATTCAAACCGGACAACATCCTGAAATTACCACAAAAACAAACATCGCACGTTACCGCGAACAATTAGATAAAATAGGATTTTCGTTTGACTGGGACAGAGAAGTGAGAACTTCAAATCCTGATTATTACAAATGGACACAATGGATTTTTATTCAACTTTTCAATTCATGGTACAATCCTGAAACAAATAAAGCAGAAAACATTTCTACGCTTATTCCAAAGTTGAAAGGATTTGATAAGCTTTCAGAAAAAGAGCAATCAGATTTATTACTAGAACATCGTTTAGCATACTTAAGTGATACAATGGTAAACTGGTGTCCGCAATTAGGAACCGTTTTGGCGAATGAAGAAGTGAAAGACGGAGTTTCGGAGCGTGGCGGATATCCTGTTGAACGCAAGTTGATGAAACAATGGAGTTTGAGAATCACCGCTTATGCAGATAGATTGTTGAATGATTTGGATGGCATTGATTGGACAGAATCTATCAAAGAAGCACAACGTAATTGGATTGGAAAATCGGAAGGAACAAGTTTAAAATTTAAAATAGAAAATTCAACTTCTGAGATTGAAGTTTTTACAACAAGACCTGATACAGTGTTTGGAGTTTCATTTGTGACGCTTGCTCCGGAGCATGAATTGGTTTCTCAAATTACAACAGCGACACAAAAAACTGCTGTAGAAGAATACATCACATTTGCCAAAAACAGAAGTGAACGTGAACGCATGGCAGATGTAAAAAAGATAACTGGAGTTTTTACTGGAGCGTTTGTAATTCATCCATTCACTGGAAAACAAATTCCAATTTGGTTGGGTGATTACGTTTTAGCTGGTTATGGAACAGGCGCTGTAATGGCTGTTCCTGGGCACGATTCACGCGATTATGCTTTTGCAAAACATTTTGATTTGCCAATTATTGAAGTGGTTGCTGGTGGCGATTTATCAAAAGAATCCTACGATGCGAAAGAAGGAAAATTAATTAATTCTGATTTCTTAAATGGATTAGAAGTTAAAGATGCCGTTAAAAAAGCAATTGCAAAAATTGAAGAACAAGGATTAGGAAAAGGAAAAACAAATTTTCGTTTGCGTGATGCCATTTTCGGTCGCCAACGTTATTGGGGTGAACCAATTCCTGTGTATTATGAAAACGGAATTCCAAAAGTATTGGATGAAAAAGAAATACCATTACTACTTCCTGAAGTAGATAAATATTTACCAACAGAAACTGGTGAACCGCCATTGGCAAGAGCTTCATCATCGTGGAGAAAAGATGGCAAACACGAATACGAATATTCAACCATGCCTGGATGGGCTGGTTCGTCCTGGTATTTCCTGCGTTACATGGATGCTCAAAACGAAAAAGAATTCGTTTCAAAAGATGCGGTTAACTATTGGCAGAACGTAGACTTGTACATTGGCGGTGCTGAACATGCAACCGGACATTTATTGTATGTTCGTTTCTGGACAAAATTTCTGAACGACTTGGGATTGATTCCTGTAACTGAACCAGCAAAGAAATTGATTAATCAAGGGATGATTCAAGGGGTGAGTAAGTATGTTTCTATTGCATCCTTTTTATTGGAAATACATACTGATGAGAATGGAGATACTCATCCTCTTTTCCAGAACTTTCTTGTAAATCCTGATTATCCATCGGAGCTGTGTGTGCATAAATATTCTGTTCCAATTCCAATCGACCTTGTGAAAGAGGAAAATGGAAAATTTTATTTTTATTCAGATGCAATAGAGGAATACACAAAGGTTGATGTTTTATCTAACTGGTCAATTTTAACGAAAGATATATTCCTTGAAGAAAACAAAGAGAACTTTAAAGTAAATAAAGGTAATATTGAATATAGTAATTTCTTTGAAAATAAAGTAGAGGTGCTACCTGTTGTAGAAAAAATGTCAAAATCAAAACGGAACGTAGTTACTCCTGACACAATTGTAGAACAACAAGGCGCTGATTGTCTTCGCTTATATGAAATGTTCCTTGGTCCTTTGGAACAAAGCAAACCTTGGAATACCAGCGGAATTTCAGGTGTTAGCAATTTCATCCGTAAACTTTGGAGATTATATCATAACGGTGAAACATTAAATATTTCAAACGATGCTGCTACAAAACCAGAATTAAAAGCATTGCATAAAACAATCAAAAAAATCTCTTACGATATTGAGAATTTTTCTTTCAATACTTCCGTAAGTAATTTTATGATTTGTGTAAATGAATTGACAGATTTGAAATGTAACAAACGTGAAATATTAGAACCACTTGCAATCATCATTGCTCCGTATGCGCCACACATTGCAGAAGAACTTTGGGAAAAACTTGGACATACCACAAGTATTTCTTACGCAACATTTCCTGAACTTAACGAATCGTATTTGGTGGAAAGTGCATTTAGTTATCCTGTTTCTTTTAATGGAAAAACACGTTTCTTTCAAGAGTATGATTTGTCTTTAACGAAAGAACAAATTGAAAAAGAGGTCTTAACACTTGAACAAACCCAAAAATACCTCGAAGGAAAGACCCCAAAGAAGATAATTGTGGTACACAACAAGATTGTGAATATTGTAATTTAGGGTCATTTTTATCGATTTTTGATTAAAAAAAGAGCTTTTTGCTCCTTTTTTTGTTGTTTTTGATGAAAAATGGACAAAATTGCCATTTTCTGAATTATTGAAAATTCCCACAACAATCCTAAACAAATCACGTATATGTATTAAGTGCTTTGGCATAGCATTTGAAATAGACTAATTGTCTAAAACTAAGAATATGAAAAAGTTTGTTTTAATAGGAACAGTGGTAATGATAGCAGGTATTGCTTGTATATCATTTCAGAAAGAAAAAGAATTGCCATCATTCGAAAATAATGGCCCAGTGAAAGAGCTTCCTGTAATTAATAATGAAGCTTTTAAACGTGGAGAAATGTTGACCTTCCGTATGCATTACGGAATTATTGAAGCAGGAGTTGCCACACTTGGTATTACCGAAGAAGAAAAAGAAATAGCAGGAAGAAAAACATATCACGTTATTGGCTTAGGTCAGTCCAGAGGTGCGTTCGATCTTTTCTTTAAAGTGCGCGACCGTTACGAAACTTATATTGACGATAAATCAATTGTGCCTTGGATATTTTTAAGACATGTAAACGAAGGCGGATATAAGATTGATCAGAGTTACGTGTTCAACCATTACAGCGAAAAAGTAAATGTTGGTGATAACGAAATGTATGACATCGAACCAAATATGCAAGATATGTTATCCGCATTTTATGCTGCAAGAAATTTAGATTTAGGTGCTGCAAAACCTGGAGAAATGTTTTCTATTAACTGTTTCATGGATAAAGAAGTTTGGCCTTTAAAAGTAAAATTCATCGGCCGCGAAACAATCACTACTGATTTAGGAACTTTCAAATGCTTAAAGTATCGCCCGATTGTCCAAAAAGGACGAGTATTTAAACACGAAGAAGATTTGAATATTTGGATTACTGACGATAAAAACCACATTCCAATTTTAGGTCAAGCCGATGTATTGGTTGGTTCTATCAAAGCAGAATTAAAAGCCTACAAGGGTTTAGCTCATCCTGTTGCCAAGGTTAATTAAGCAACATCCCCATATGCGAAAAACGTCATTCTGAAAAGAGTGGCGTTTTTTATTACCGATATTAAGTCCCCTACGGGACTTTGTTTATTTAGGAAGGAAAGAGGTGTTACCAATATTTTATCCCTATGGGATAATTGTTTCGTCCCAACTCTGTTCTCAATGTCTTGTAGGGATAATGTTTAGTAGAAACGAATTTTATTTATTTGTCCCGTAGGGACAAGATATCGGTAGAAAAAACATTATCCCCCAGAATAAAAATCCCGTAGGGATGACATATTGAAGCACCGAAAGCGCGACACCATACATCTGATAACAATCATTTTTTATAATTATAGGTTTTAACTAACTTGCACCTGAATTCAAAAAGTTTGATTATGGAATTAAAACCTGAAATAGTAGAACGTATTAAATTGTTGGATGAAAAATTCCAGGCAATGGGACAAGATCTTTCATCTTATCTTGATGGTTTGCTTTACGCTGATTATTTGACCTATTGGGATTATATTCATTTAGATACTTTACTAAGCTTACAAAATCCTAAAACAAAAATACCAGATGAAGAAATTTTTATCATGTATCATCAGATAACTGAATTGTATTTCAAACTTTGTTTGCATGAGTACAATCAGATTGCTGAGAAAAAAGACATTGATGTAAAATTTTTCACCGACCGAATATTGCGTATTAACCGCTATTTCGAAGGATTAATTTCTTCATTTGACATTATGGTGGATGGAATGGATCCTAAACAATTTCTGAAATTCAGAATGAGTTTACTTCCTGCAAGTGGGTTTCAATCGGGGCAATATCGTATGATAGAAATTTGTTCTACCACTTTTAAAAATTTAGTAGCTAAAGATGTTCGTGAAACTTTTTCCAATGATATTAACGATTCGCAAATTGAAGCGATGTACGAACACATCTATTGGAAAGCAGGAGCAACAGAACTTGCAAGCGGTAAAAAAACTTTGACACTTGTTCAGTTCGAAGAAAAGTATCAGCAAATTTTTATTGATCTTGCGAAAAAATTTAAGCACACTAACTTATTAGCATTATACAAATCATTATCCGCAGAAGATCAGAAAAACGAAAAATTAGTTTTGGCATTGCGTCAAATGGATGTGAATGTAAATATCAACTGGCCACTATCTCATTATAAATCTGCAGTCCGTTATTTACAAAAAGACCCTGAAGATATTGCTGCTACAGGTGGAACTAACTGGCAGAAATATTTACCACCACGTTTTCAAAAACGTATTTTTTATCCTGAATTGTGGAACGATCAAGAAATAGATGAATGGGGAAAAGGTTGGGTAAAGAGTGTTGCCTTCGGACATAAATAAATTTTCATCATCTATTCAAAAAAAACGCCCAGACATTTCTGTCTGGGCGTTTATATTTGATTACAATTTCTATTTCACAATAGTCACAGTACCCACATATTGTTTTGTGTTTCCTTGGTAATCGTTTGTATTGATTTTCCAAACATACACATCAATTTGTGCAACCTTATCTCCACCTTTTACTTTACCATCCCAACCTTTAGTGATATCAGTTGTTTTGTAAATCATATTACCCCAACGATCGAAGATCATCATCTCAAAATTATCAGGATCAAAACCAACTCCCTGAGGGAAGAAGGTATCATTTTTTCCATCATGATTTAATGGACTGAATGCATTCGGAACATACATCGCGTATTCCGGAGCAACTTCTAAATCGTTGTAAGCAGTATCTGTACAACCAAAATTATTTGTTACAGCTAGCATCACCGTGTAAGTTCCCGGTGCATTGTAGAAGTAAGATGGGTTCTGCAACGTATCAGTATAAATGCTGGTTGGATAAATAAAATCCCAATCCCAAGCAGTTGCACCGGTTGAAAGATCTGTGAAGTCTACCAAAGGAGCTGTTTCTGTAATAGTAGTTGGCGCATAACTAAACGCTGCAGTTGGTCCCGGCCACACATCAATATAATTGTTATAAGTTATTGATGATACACAACCCAATGCAGTAGTCACCGTTAACGTTACGTTATAGCTACCAGGATTTGGATAAGTATGTGTTACAGGTTCTCCACTAACATTTGCAGAACCATCACCAAAGTCCCAAGAATAACTTGTACCAATATCACTCATTCCGTTTAAAATTACAGTGAAGTCTTCACAACCTGCTGTATCATTTGCAATCATAGAAGATACTGCTAACGGGTTAACAGTAACGGTAGCTGTATCAGTAGCTAATAAAGAACAACCATCATCTACCATTACAATGTAATCAAATGGTGAAGATGCTATTGGAGGCGACACACTCTGAGAAGCTCCTACAAATGAATTACTCCAAGTGTAAGTATATGGTCCGCCATTACCACCTGCAGCAACTGCAGAGATAGTTACAAAACTTCCGTCACATACACTCACGTCAGTTGCAGTTACTACAACCGGTGGATGAACAAATAAAGTAATTGTTCCTGTTGGAGAAACGCATCCATTAAAATCAGTTAAGTATACATCGTAAGTGGTAGTAACAGTAGGATTTACCACATGTGGTCCTGCACCACTAAATGTAGCCGGAGTCCAGAAGTACGTATATGGAGCTGTTCCACCATAACCAACACCATAAATTTGGAAGTTCTCACCAAGACAAATTGTATCATTTGGAGTAACAATAATATCTGTTGGTGCAGGCTCCGTAACTATTACCGATCCTGTAACACTACAACCATTATTATCAGTTACAGTTACTGTGTATGTTCCGGCAATTAATGCAACTGCAGTTTGTGTTGTTTGTGCTCCAACTCCACTCCATAAATAAGTGAATGCCGGTGTTCCGCCAACAGGCATAGCTGTAGCAGTTCCCATTGGTGTTCCATTACATAATGGTTCAGAATAAATAAACGGATCAAGTGTTGGACCAGCAATGTCACTTAAAATAACAGACACGTTTGCTGTACAACCATTATTATCTGTAACAACAACATCATACACACCAGCAGACAATGCATTTGCTATGGCTGTTGTTTGTGGAGGTAATGTATTCCACAAATAAGTATAACCAGGAGTACCTCCTGCCGGTGTTACCGATACAGATCCGTTAGAGTTTCCACAAGTACTAGGATTAGTAATTGTAGAAAGTGTTATAGCGGTTGGTTCAGTAATAATGATGTTCATATTAGCAGTACATCCGTTTTGATCTGAAACTGCAACGTTATATGTTCCTGCTACTAATCCCGTTACCATTGGTCCTGAACCTACGTTTGGTGTCCAAGAGTAAACATAACCAGGAGAACCTCCTGCCACACTAATATCGATTGCACCGTTGCTTCCACCATTACAAGAAACGTTTGTAGTAGATACAACTGTGATAGTTACAGCAGTTGGAGAAGTAATTGTTACAGAACTTGTAGAAGTACATCCGTTTGCATCAGTAGTTGTTACTGTGTATCCCGCAGCACACAAGCCTGTTGCGTTAGCTGTGGTTTGACTTGGAATAGAGTTCCATAAATAAGTATACGGAGCAGTTCCGCCACCAGCACCTACTAAGGCTGTTCCATCACAAGCTAAGAAACAGCTTACGTTAGAAGAAGCTAAGATTCCTGAAACAAGCGGAGCAGGCTCGTTGATAGTCACAGAAGCTGTTCCCACACATCCGATTGAATCGGTAACAGTTACCGAATAAATTCCTCCGGATAAACTATTAATGAATGCTGTTGTTTGACCCGATGTCCATAAAATATTGTATGGAATAATTCCACCTACCACGTTTGCCTGAGCACTACCATTGGCAGCACCTGCACAGGTTACGTTTGCAGAAGTAGGGATAGTTACTACCGGAGCAGTATTATCATTTACGGTAGCAACGCCTGTCACATTACATCCGTTATTATCTGTTACAGAAATTGTATAAACTCCTGCATTGATGTTGGATGCACAAATAGTAGTTTGAGTTCCGGGGTCATTCCAAGAATAAGTAAATGGAGGCACACCACCTGTTATCGCTGCACAAGCAGAACCATCGGCATTTCCACAACTTGAATTTGTTGTGGTTGTGCTTACCGCAAGTACTGTAGGCTGAGTAATTATTACAGAAGCAAATGCAGTACAACCGTTTCCATCGGTTACTGTTAAATCATGAACCCCGTCACAGATGTTTGTAATGTTTGGAGTAGTTGCAAATGTAGGTGTCCACATAAACGTATAAGGTCCTGTACCACCAGTGTACACAGCGTTTGCTGTTGCATCACAAGCACCATAACAAGAAACGTTAGTACTTGTAATTGTTGCAACAAGTGGGAAAGGTTCAGTAATATTAGCTGTTGTTGAAGCTGTACATCCGTTTGCATCGGTTACAGTTACCGTGTAATTAGCAGCACACATATTGTTTACCGAAGCACCTGCAGTGAAAGTTGGATCCCATAAATATGCATAAGGTGCAGAACCACCGGCAACAGTTGCAGTTGCATAACCATCACAAGCTCCGGCACAAGTTACGTTTCCGATAGATGTAATGGAAGCAATCATAGAAGCCGGTGTAGTTACCGTAGCAACTGCAGTTCCTGTACAACCTGCAGCATCAGTCACAGTAACGGTATAAGTTCCTGCACAAAGTCCTGTTGCTACTTGTGTTGTCTGAGCATTGATATCACTCCACAAATAAGTGAACGGACCGGTTCCTGTTAAGGCATTGGCTGTTGCTGTTGCATCACATAATCCGCTGCAGCTGACATTTGTATTAGTTGTTGAAGCTGTTACAGGAGCAGGATCTGATAATGCTGTTGCTTGGAATGTAGTGCAACCATTAACATCTGTTACTTGTAAAGTATAAGTACCCGCACACATTCCTGAGTTAAACGGAGTAGTTGCTCCACCCGGATTCCATAAGTAAGTATAAGGTGCTGTTCCACCTGTAGTAGTTGAAGTTGCTGTTCCATCACAAGCTCCGTCACATGTTGGATTTGTTCTGAATACAGAAAGAGTCAACACTGTAGGCTCTGTGATTACTGCCGAAACTGAAGCAACACATCCGCTGGCATCTGTTGCAGTTAAAGTATAAGTTCCTGCGACTAAGTTGGTAGCTGTTGGAAGTGTCTGACCATTGCTCCAAGCAAAAGTAAACGGAATAGTTCCACCACTCACTGTTACTGTTGCACTACCATCGTTGTTTCCAAAACAAGATACGTTATTGCTTGAGAATAATGTAGCAACCGGACCAGCGTTATTATTTATTGTAACAGGGAGTGTCTGCGTACAAGAGTTAGCATCGGTCACAGTCACAACATAAGTATTAGATGGTAAACCTGTTGCAGTAGCTGTTGTTTGGATAGGTGTTGTACTCCATGAATAAGTATATGGTCCTGTTCCACCACCGGCAGAAACTGTTGCGCTTCCGTTTGCCATATTACAAGTTGCATCTATTTGAGTAGAGGTAAGTGTCATACCTGCCGGCTCGGTAATGGTTACTGAACCTGTTTTCTGACAACCGTTTGCATCGGTATATACACAAACATATGTTCCAGCAGGTAATCCTGTAATTGTTGCAGTAGTATAACTTCCAGGCGTCCATAGATAAGTATAACCTGGAGTTCCACCTGAAGCGTTAATAGTTATTACACCATCGCTACCACCAAAACAAGATACATTGGTTGTCGTAAAAGTTTGAGTTAATACTGTTGGTTCTGTAATAACTACCGAGGCAGTTGAAACACAACCGTTACCATCAACAACACTAACAGTATAACTCGCAGGCCCTAAATTTACAGCAGTTACGGTTGTTTGAGAACCTGGTGTCCAAGTATACGTAAATGGTGGTGTTGAACCGGCACCCATTGAAACCGTTGCTGTTCCATCGTTTGCTGCTGCACAAGTCACATTGGTGCTGGACGAAATAACAGCTGTTCCACCAGGTGTCACGCCAACTAAAGCAGTTGCACTTTGTGTACAACCATTGGCATCGGTAACAGTAACAGTGTAGTTACCCGCTGTAATAGCACTGTTGGTTAAAGTTGTAGACCCTGTTCCTGCAGGCGTCCAAAGGTAAGAGTAAGCAGGAGTTGCTCCTGATGCAGTTACTGTTGCAGTACCATTGGCTGCAGTACAAGTTGCATTTGTTGTTGAAGTTACAAGTGTTAATACTGTTGGTTGAGTAATTGTAAACGGTACAGCTACTGTACATCCATTTGCATCAGTCACTGTTATTGTGTGTGCACCCAGAGTTAATCCTGAGAATGTAGAAGTAGTGAGTGCAGCTCCTCCATCTAAAGAGTAAGTATAGCTTGCTGTTCCACCTGCTGCTAAAATAGTCACACTACCATTGCTGAGTCCAAAACAAGTGATATTTGTTTGAGCAGATACGTTACCCGTTAATACAGTTGGTTGAGTGATATTCACCGGAACTGAAATAGTACATCCGTTAGCATCCTGTGCTACTACTGTATAAGAACCTTGCGCAAGAGTAGTAAATGTTCCACTGCCACCCAGTGCTCCACCATTGATCGAATATAAATAAGGACCTGTAGAGCCTGATGCCAATACTGTTACGCTACCATTGTTGCCGCCATTACAAGAAACGTTTGTCTGAGCGGTGATAGATGCAGTAAGACCTGATAAATCCACTACTGCAATTGTAGTAGTGCCTGTACAACTGTTAGCATCACTT